>Ga0208297_1000167_pt1 | contig 171024 bp, 156 predicted proteins | sample LMS_cellobiose_e_FD_187367 | JGI IMG/M metagenome (GOLD analysis project Ga0208297, IMG submission 187367) | Rumen-fistulated moose microbial communities from Alaska, USA - LMS_cellobiose_enrichment (SPAdes) (version 2) | ecosystem: Host-associated > Mammals > Digestive system > Stomach >... | reverse complement strand
CCTGAACAATGTGCTCGTACGGGTCTCCGACCAGTATGCGCTGGAGATGCATCTGGACGTGGAGGAAGCCAACGCACTGGGCGTCGCCAACGGAGACAGGGCTTTCTTCCACCCCGGATGCCGCGGAAGGGTGACGGATTGAGATGCGCCATGATCTTACAAAAGCCAATACCGCTCTTTTGGAGTTTTCCTGCCTGATCCAAAGCGGATGCCGCAACGACTGGGAGGGATCCCTGCGCACCGGCGTGGATCTAGGCACCTCCAACATCGTGCTGGCGGTAGTGGACGACCAGGACCATCCGGTGGCGGGAGCCACGCTCCCATCCGCCGTCGTCCGGGACGGCGTCGTAGTGGATTACATGGGAGCCGTCCGGGCTGTCACCCTGCTCAAGCATCAGTTGGAGGATCTTTTGAACGTGACGCTCGAGGCCGCCGCCTGCGCAGTCCCGCCCGGCGTCCACGAGGGGAGTTCAAAGGCGATCGGCAACGTGGCGGAAGCCGCGGGTTTTCGCCTGACCAATCTTTTGGACGAGCCCACGGCGGCCGCCTCCGTTTTGGGAATCACCGACGGAGCGGTCGTGGATGTGGGCGGCGGCACCACGGGCATCAGCGTCCTCGAGGGCGGCAAGGTGGTCTTCACGGGAGACGAACCCACCGGAGGACATCATATGACGCTGGTTCTGGCCGGTTTTCACGGCTGGAGTATGCAGGACGCCGAACGGATCAAGCGCGACCCTGCCCACGAGAGCAGCGTGTTTCCCATCATCCGTCCGGTGGTGGAAAAGATGGCGTCCATCGTGGCGCGCCACCTCCTCGACCATCCGGTGGAAACGGTTTACGTGGTGGGCGGCGCCAGTTGCTTCTCCCGATTCGAGCAGGCGTTTGAAACGTATTTGGGGATCCCTGTCGTAAAACCCGCGGTTCCCCTGCTGGTGACGCCGCTGGGGATCGCGATCAACTGTAAACGGTAAGGTAGGTGAAGACCGATGACAACGCAGCAACTGCACGGGCCGGCCAACGAAACCTTTACCCGTGTGCTCGCCCAGCGGGTCCTGGAACGTCTCCTGGAGCGGCAAAAACAGGCATTGGTGGTTTTCACCGGTTCGGATATCGGCGCGGACACCGCGCTGAAAGAACTGTCCCGCCTTCGCGCGGAGGGATTTTCCTTTCGGGTGCTCCTCACCCGGAGCGCAGCCGCGATTTGGGATCCGGGCCGGATCCGCGCCGCCCTCGACCCGGAAGATCTGTGGACCGAGACCCCGAAAGACTCGCCCGAAGCCCTGGCCTATCGACACGACACCATCCTGGTGCCGGCTATGACGATGCGCACCGCCGCCCATGTGGCCGCCTGCACGGCGGACACGCCCGCTGCGGCCGTCATCCTGGATGGGCTTCTGCGCGGCAAAAACGTTGTGATCAACACCGACGGCTGCTGCCCCGACAACGCCGAACGGGCCAGGCGGGGCTTTTGCATGGCGCAGCCGCTGCGGCAGGCGCTGCGGGATCGTCTGATCACGCTGCATTCCTTCGGCGCGGTGCTGGCAACTTCGGAGAGTCTCTGTGAAAAGACCCTGCAGGCGATCCGCCCCGTGTTCTCCGCGGGGCATCCCACCGCGGATCGGGACGGCGAGCGGGTGTGGCGGGGCGGCAGAGTCCTGGGCGCGCGCCACCTGCAAAACCAGCCGTCTCACAGCACGCTTTTGGTGCCCGCGGGGACGCTGATCACCCAATCGGCAGCTGACGAGGCGCGGCGGCGGGACATCTCCCTTCAAAAAATGAGGGAAGGCAGGTGACGACATGTATTTGGGAAGAGTGATCGGAACCGTGGTTTCGACCAGCAAGAACGAACAACTGATCGGGATGAAACTCCTGATCGTGGAAAAACTGACGGAGCGGCTGGAGCGCGAGGGCACCAGCGAACTCGCGGTGGACTCGGTGGGCGCTGGCACGGGCGAGATCGTCATCGTCTGTAAAGGCAGTTCCGCGCGCTACACCTTCGCCAACGGGACCGCCCCGATCGACACGGCGATCGTCGGCATCGTGGACACGGTGGAGGTGAGTTGATGGCAAACCTGTATACCAAGGCCGGAGACAAGGGGCAGACCGGATTGTTCGGGGGCTCCCGGGTCAGCAAAGCAAGCCTGCGGGTGGAGTGCTACGGCACCATCGACGAAGCCAATTCCGCGCTGGGGATGGCCTATTCCCTGACAGAGGCGGAAGAGATCCGCTCCGCGCTCCGCCGGATCCAGGGCCGATTGTTCTCCCTGGGGGCGGAACTGGCCAGCGACGAACAGGGCGCGGCCAAATTGGAGGGGACGATCTCGGATGAGGACGTCGCGTTCCTCGAGGGCGTGGTGGACAAATGCACCGAGACCACCGGGAAACAGACCCATTTCGTCGTTCCCGGGGTCGATCCCGCCTCGTCCGCGCTCCACGTCGCCCGCACGATCGTGCGCCGCGCGGAGCGCAATATCGTATGCCTGGCGGAAAGCGAACGCGTTCGGGAAGAACTGATCCGCTATGTCAACCGCCTGTCCGACGCCGTATATGCGCTGGCCCGCCTGCAGGAAGACCGGACGAAGGAGAACGAACTGCGGACCCGGGTGACTGCGATGGTCCGCGAAAAACTGTCCGGCGCACAGGGGGAACCGCCCCCTTTCTGCCTGGCCGCGCTGCAAAACATGGCGCAGCGGGCGGCTTTGAGAGCCGAGGAGATCGGGGTCCCGATGGTGTTTTCCGCGGTTGACGGCGGCGGGAACCTGATCCTGCTCCAGAAGATGGACGGCGCGCTGCTGGGCAGCGTGGATCTTTCCATCGGAAAAGCCTACACGGCCAACGCCTTCAAACGCCCCACGCATGAACTGGGCGGAGCATCGAGGCCGGACGGCCCGCTGTATGGCATCGAATCCTCCGCGCCCGGAAAAATCGTGCTCTTCGGCGGGGGCTTCCCCTATGTGAACGGCGGGGAGGTCGCAGGCGGGATCGGCGTATCCGGCGGCACCGTGGAACAGGATATGGACGTTGCGCGGTACGCGATGTCGCTCTGATAGGAGGAACAGCAGATGAACATCGACCGAAACACAGTGGAATCCATCGTAAAGCAGGTGCTCTCCCATCTGGAACCGCAGGCCCCCTCCCATCCGGACTGCCCGGCCGGAGGCGACTGGGGCGTGTTTGACGACATGAACGACGCAGTGGAGGCCGCAGCGCAGGCCCAGCGGGAGTATATCAACTGCTCCATGCACGATCGCGCCTGCTTCGTGCAGGCCATCCGGGACGTCGTGCTCCTGCCGGAAAACCTGGAGGGCATCTCCCGTCTGGCCGTTGAGGAAACCGGTATGGGGGCGGTCGAATACAAGATCGTGAAGAACCGCTTGGCGGCAACGAAGACGCCCGGGATCGAGGATCTGACCACCGACGCCATGAGCGGCGACGACGGCCTGACCCTCGTAGAATATTCCCCCTTCGGCGTGATCGGCGCCATCACCCCCACGACCAACCCGACGGAAACCGTGATCTGCAACTCCATCGGGATGTTGGCGGCCGGGAACTCGGTGGTCTTCAGCCCGCACCCGCGGGCCAAACAGGTCTCTCTCCACCTGATCCAACTGATCAACCGGGCGCTGCATCAGGCCGGCGCGCCGCCGAATCTGGTGGTCACCGTGGCCGAGCCATCCCTCGAGAGCACAAACACCATGATGGGCCACCCCAAGATCCGTATGTTGGTGGCCACCGGCGGGCCCGGCATCGTCCAGGCGGTGCTCTCCAGCGGGAAAAAGGCCATCGGGGCCGGCGCGGGAAATCCCCCCGTGGTGGTGGATGAGACCGCCGATATCGAAAAGGCGGCGCGGGATATCGTGGACGGTTGTTCCTTCGATCACAACCTGCCCTGCATCTCCGAAAAGGAGATCATCGCCGTCGATACCGTGGCGGATTTCCTGATGTTCCATATGAAAAAGAACGGTGCGTTCCATCTCAAGGATCCCGTCCTTATCGACCGCCTGACCGAGATGGTCACCGTGGACGGCAAGTCCCCGCGGACGGAATTCGTAGGGAAAAGCGCGCGGTATCTTCTGGAAAAGATCGGCGTCGCCGCAGCGGAGGACGTCAGGATCATTCTGATCGAAGCCGAGGAATCCCACCCCTTTGTGCAGGTGGAACTCATGATGCCCATCCTGCCGCTGGTGCGGGCCGCCGATGTGGACGAAGCCATCGAGATCGCCATCCGGGTGGAGCATGGGAACCGGCACACGGCCCTGATGCACTCCCGCAACGTGGACAAACTGACCAAAATGGCAAAACTCATCCAGACGACCATTTTCGTGAAGAACGGCCCCTCCTATGCCGGCATCGGCGTAGGGGGCGAGGGGTACACCACGTTTACCATCGCCGGCCCAACCGGCGAGGGCCTGACTTCGGCCAAATCCTTTGCCAGACGCCGCAGATGCGTCCTTGTCGGGGGATTGGACATCAGATGAACGGGAGGTTTGGGCCGCTATGCAGGATAATCTGATCGGCCTGGTGGAACAGGCCGGCGTGGTGGGCGCCGGCGGCGCCGGTTTTCCCACGCATGTCAAGTTGAAGGCCCGTGCCGATACCGTCATCATCAACGGAGCGGAATGCGAGCCCCTGCTGCGGGTGGATCAGCAGTTGATGGCCCTGCGGGCAGGCGAACTGCTCGATGCCCTGGATCTGCTTGTGGAGCAGGTCGGGGCGTCGCGGGGCGTCGTGGCGCTGAAGGGGCATTACCGCGCGGCCGTGGAGGCCCTGCGGCGGGAACTGCCCCGGCATCCGGGGTTGTCCCTGCACTGCATGGATTCCTTTTACCCCGCGGGGGACGAGCAGGTGATCGTCCATGAGGTGACCGGCCGCATCGTCCCGGAGGGGGGCATCCCCCTGAACGTAGGCGCGGTGGTCGCCAACGTGGAGACCGCCCTCAACGTGCTGGCCGCCGTCCGGTTCGGCCGGGCCGTCACCGAAAAATATGTGACGCTCACCGGTGCGGTACGCACACCCAAAACGGTTCGGGTGCCCCTGGGTATTTCGGTCCGGGATGTGCTGGAACTGGCCGGCGGCGCGGCGACAAAGCGTTTTCGGGTTGTGAACGGCGGGCCCATGATGGGCAGCGTGGTGGAACTCGACAGCGCCGTCACCAAAACCACAAAAGGGCTCATCGTCGTGCCGGAGGATCATCCGATGCTCCAAAGCCTGCGGCTCCCCGTCCCGCGGATGCTTCGGGACGCGCGGATCGCCTGCATGCAGTGTTCCCTGTGCAGCGAGGTCTGCCCCCGCAGGCTGCTCGGGCACCGGATCCAGCCCCATAAACTGATGCGTCTGGCCGCCTACGGCAGCCTGTGCGACCCCGAGGACAGCCCCGTGAACGCCTTCCTCTGCTGCGGCTGCCGCCTGTGCGAATACGCCTGCGTGATGAACCTGCAGCCCTGGAAACTCAACGGGATGCTCAAGGAGGAGATGGGGCGCGGCGGCGTGCGCAACCCGCTGGACCACCGTCCCGAGAAAGCCGACCCCTTCCGCCCGTATAAGCGCTATCCGGTCCGCAAGTTGATCCGCCAGTTGGGCCTGTCCGCTTACGATGTGCCGGCCCCCTTGGAGGAGGGCGACCACCGCTGCAAGCAGGTGGCGCTCCCCCTCAAACAGGGCGCGGGAGCGCCCGCTGTCCCGCTGGTCCGCACAGGCGATACCGTGGAGAAAGGAGTGTGCATCGCCGCCGTTTCAAAGGGAAAGTTGGGCGCGAACCTCCACGCGAGCATTTCCGGCAGGGTGACTGCGGTCACCGAAAGAGAGATCGTCATCCAACCATAAAAGACGGAAAGGAATTGCTATGAATATTTTTGCTTTGATCGCCGCTTTTGGCGGCGGACTGATCGGCGCCTATCTGGGCGCGCTCCCGGCCTTCATTATGACCGGCGTTTTCGCCCTGACGGGCGGAATCGTCACAGCCGCCGGCGTAAGCGGAGACGTAGCAGTCGGCATTCTGGCTTTCGGTTCCTTTGTCGGTCCGCACATCGCGTTTGCCGGCGGCGTGGCCGCGGCGGCCTATGCCGGCCGCAAGGGCAAGTTGTCCTCCGGCACGGATATTCTCTCTTCCCTCAACGGTTTGGGCGAGCCATCCGTCCTGCTGGTGGGCGGCCTTTTCGGCATGCTGGGCTTCCTGATCCACTATGGCATCGGCTCGCTGCCCGTGATCGGCAGCGGCGGCAGCGCCGCCACCGATCTGCCCGCCATCACGGTTTTCATTCTGGCCGTCCTGTCCCGCCTGTTCTTCGGCAAGACCGGCCTGACGGGCAAGCCGCCCCAGGGGGAAAAGCGCGCCTGGACCGCCGACGGGAAAACGGCGCTGCACAACATCGTTCTGGGCGGCGGCATCGGCATCGCGGTCAGTTTTCTGGCGCTGTTCCTGAAGTCCAACGGATATGATGCGGCTTTCGCCATCTTCCCCATCGTGTGCTTCGGCTTCGCCGCCATCACCCTGATCTTCACGCAGACCGGCTTTGCAACGCCCGCCACCCATCACATCTTCCTGCCCGCTTCCCTGGCGGCCGCTGTCGGCATCAACGCATGGGGCTCCTCCGGCGTTCTGTTGGGCATCCTGTTCGGTATTTTGGGCGCCCTGCTCGGCGACCTGGCCGGCAGGATCTTCAACAGCCACTGCGACACCCACATCGACCCGCCCGCCACGGCGATCTTCCTGCTGACCATCCTGATCAACGCGATCGCCGGCGCGCTCTGATTCTTTGCGCGAAAAGAGGCCAACTATGGATAAATCCATCGGATTACTGGAGTTAAAAAGCATCCCGATCGGCATCGAGACTGCCGATGCGATGCTCAAGGCCGCCGACGTGGAACTTCTCGTCGCCGCCCCGACCTGCCCCGGCAAGTATGTGATCCTCATCTGCGGGGCGGTCGGCGCGGTGAACAGTTCCATGGCCGCCGGCTGCCGGACGGCAGGCATCTTCGTGATCGGCCATCACACCATCCCCCACGTGCACGAGTCCGTTCCCAACGCCGTTGTGGGAACAACGGAGCCGGAGGAGATCGCCTCCGTCGGCGTCGTCGAAACCATGACGGCCCTGACGGCTGTGACGGCCGGCGACTGCGCCGCAAAAGCGGCTAAGATCCGCCTGATGGAGATCCGTCTCGCGCGGGGCCTGGGCGGCAAGGGGTTTGTGACCTTCACCGGCGAGGTCTCGGCGGTCCGTTCTGCGGTCAACGCCGTGCTGAACCAACTCCAAGAGACCGGGGAGATCACCGGCTGCTGTGTCATCCCCTCTCCGCATCCGGGCCTGATCGACAAACTGATGAACTGACGGCAACGGGACATCCGGCGGTTCCCAACGTGCGGATCCGTCCAAACAAGAGCCGTTGACCGAAGGGAACGCGGGCCCCGAAGGGCGCGAGAAAAACCGATCCCGCTTCCGGGACGGGGGATCTGCCGGCGGACGAAGATCCCCCCGCTCTCCCGAGGATTTTCTTTTCGCCCCACCGCGGTGCCCGCGCCTTTTCCGGGCATCCGGAGCCGCGCGCGGCCGCGACCGCAGCCGCGGCGGCTCCGGAACCGGATGAAAGCAAGTGAGGTGACAAACATGGATTTGATGGATTTTGGAACGATGCAGGAGGGGAAACTCCGCATCGTCCAGGAGATGGTGCCCGGCAAGCAGGTGACGCTCGCGCATATCGTGGCCAGCCCGAACCCGATCATCTATGAAAAACTGGGGCTTGATCCCCAGGTCGACTACCAGCAGGCTGCCATCGGCATCTTGAGCATGATCCCATCCGAGATCTCCGTCATCGCGGGCGATATCGCCATCAAAACGGCAAAAGTCGATATGGGCTTCATCGACCGCTTCAGCGGCACGCTGATTTTCACCGGCCGCATTTCCAACGTGCAGACGGCGATCGCCAGTATCCTTTCCTACCTGAAAAGCACTCTGGGATTCACTGTCTGCGAGATCACACGGACATGAAGAAGATCATCCTGATGGGCCGCAGCGAATGCGGGAAGACCACGCTGATCCAGGCGCTCAAGGGCGACGTGATCCGCTACCGCAAGACCCAGTATATCAACCACTTCGACGTGGTCATCGACACGCCGGGAGAATACGCCGAAAATGCCCCTCTCGCAAAAGCGCTTGCGCTTTACACCTACGAGGCAGACGTAGTGGGGCTTCTGCTCAGCGCAACGGAGCCCTATTCTCTCTATCCGCCCTGTGTCACGGCGGGCTGCACCCGCCCGGTGATCGGCATCGTGACGCAGATCGACCACCCGAACGCGAACCCGCAGCGGGCGAAGCGGTGGCTCGATCTGGCGGGCTGTCGGCCGATCTTTCAGGTGAGTTCCTATACCGGCGAAGGTCTCTGGCAGATCCTCAACTATCTGCGGGAGCCCGGGGACGTCTTGCCTTGGGACTCGGAAGAGGAGGCCGAACACCCCAGAACGGTCCTGTCGACCAAGCGCCGGCGGACGGCTTTGGACGAAAATGAAACCCGGTGATCGAGAACGCGCGCCTGCCGCAATCCGCGACGAGGGCGCTGTCGCTGTGCGCACCGGAATGTGGCAAGGGGGACTGCCTGTGGAACGATGTGAATTTTTCTCGGCGATGAACAGGGGCCTGTATCAGCCGGAAAAAGGGATCGAGGGCAGTTCCTACTGCATTTTCCGGGCGCCCATGGAGACCCCCGTCCTGCAGGACCGGCTGTTCGGGGACGAGAAGCAGGTCGTGCTGGAACTGGTTTACGGCGTAGACGGCGATTCCGGCGCGCTGCGCGTTCGGCAGGCGGGCAGCAACGCGGTGATCGAGGAAACCGACCGACGGGCATTCTGCGCCTTCCTGGCGGAGAAATCCGTCCGCTACGTGGGGCAGTTGCTGCTCTACGCCCTTCAATTCAAGATCCGGGACCTCTCCCAGCAGGTGGCGGGATGCGCCGGCCGGATGAAACAGTTGGAGGACGAACTGGACGGCAGCATCGACAACCGCGGGACCTACCGCCTTTTGGATTTTCGCCGGAGATACGCCGAGTGCGGCCGCATGGTGCTGGCCGTCAAGGAGATCCTGGCCCGGATCGACAAGGGATACTACCCGATGCAGATGCAGAACAGTTACGTGCTCCAGGGGGAGGTCCTGCTGGAGTTCCGCTTTCTGGAAGAGCGCTACGAACTGATGAAGAGCACGGTCCTGAAGGATTTCGATACCTATACTTCAATCGTGAACAACAACATCACCCGCAACGCCCGGCTACTGAGCATCATCTCGCTGGTGGGCGTGATCCTGAACTTCATCTTCGGCAGCCTTCTGGCGGCGAACCCCGTTCTGGGGATCGTCGGAGGGCTGTGCGTTGCCGCGCTCTCCGTGGGCGCCACGGTGCTCTCCCATGTCAACCGCCGCAGCATCCGGCTAGGCCCGGGCCGCAGGCAAGCACCGCCGGCAAAGCGCGCCGGAGATCCTCGCTTCGGAAACTTCGGCGGAGCAAAGTGCGGGATAAGGTGCGGGAAACAAAAATAACGGCATCGGAAAAATGGCTTTCCGATGCCGTTTTTTGTGGAGGCGCCACCCGGAATCGAACCGGGGATAAAGGTTTTGCAGACCTCTGCCTTACCTCTTGGCTATAGCGCCGGACACGGTTTTTCAGGGGTAAGCCGTGCGGGTATGGACGACGTCCATACCCGCCCGACCGTGGAGCGGGTTACGAGGCTCGAACTCGCTACCTCCACCTTGGCAAGGTGGCGCTCTGCCAAGTGAGCTAAACCCGCAGATGGTGCCTTCGGTCGGAATCGAACCAACGACACGAGGATTTTCAGTCCTCTGCTCTACCAACTGAGCTACAAAGGCATCTCGCAGAAAAAAGGAATGGCGACCCGGATGGGGCTCGAACCCACGACCTCTAGCGTGACAGGCTAGCGTTCTAACCAACTGAACTACCGGGCCGTACCTGGTGGGAACAACAGGGCTCGAACCTGTGACCCTCTGCTTGTAAGGCAGATGCTCTCCCAGCTGAGCTATGCTCCCAACGCCTTCTTTTGCTGCGACGCTGTTTATTTTATCCTGTTTGGCAGCGATTGTCAAGGGCTTTTGGGGATTTGTTCACGCCTTTTTTCGCGCATCGGCCAAAAGATCTCGCAACTGGCGCGCGGAGAAGTCGTACGACCGCTCGCAGAAGTGACAGGCGACGTTCGTCACCTCCTGCTCGGCGGCAAGCCGCTCCAGTTCCTCGGCGCCGAGACTCAAAAGGACGCGCTCCACCCGCTCGCGCGAGCAGTTGCAGCGGTATTCGACGGAGGCTTCTTCGATCACTTCGAGGTCGAAGCCCGCAAGCGCCTGACGCAGGATCTCAAACGGCGTACAGCCCTCGTGGATCAGCGCGGAAACCGGCTTGAGCGCGGCGAGATTCTGCTCGATGCGGCCGACCGTATCGTCGTCCGCGCCGGGCAGCAACTGCAGCAAAAAGCCGCCCGAGGCCGCAACGTCGAGCGTGGGGTTGACGAGCACGCCGAGCGCGCAGACTGAGGGGACCTGTTCGCTCGCCGCCAGGTAGTAGGAGACATCCTCCCCGATCTCGCCCGAAACAAGTTGCGCATAGCCCGTCTGCGGCTCGGTCCCCGGGCCGAAATCGCGGATGACGGACAGCAGCCCCTCTTTCCCCACGACGCCGCCCACGTCGAGTTTCCCCCTCTCGTTGAGCGGCAGATCGGCGGCGGGGTTCGCCACGGTGATGCGCGCGTTTCCCCCGCTGTCGGAAACGGCGATCAGCGAGCCCGCCGGGCCGCCGCCCGCCACGCGCAGCGTGATCGAGTCTCCCTCGTTTTTCATCGCGGCTCCCATCAGCGAGGCGGCCGTCAGCAGGCGGCCCATCGCAGCCGTCACGGTCGCGGAACTGCGGTGGATCCGCTCGGCGCGGGCCGCAAGGTCGGTGGTATCCGCAGCGGCTGCCAGAACGGCCCCGTCGCTCGTGATGGCACGGATCAGGTTTCCCATGGCGCTATCCTTCTTTCACCGCTGCGAAAACCCAGCGGTCCGTCGTCTCGCCGGGCGCTTCGCGCGTATCTCCCGCATACACGGCGCGCACCGCAAGGCCCTGTTCGGCACAGATGCGGCGGACGGCAGCCTCCTCATAGGCGCGCTCGCAGAACGTTTCGGCGCTGCGGCGGTAAAGGCCGCCGCCTTGCCGCTCGAAAAAGTCGAGCGTGATGCGCGTCAGGCTGCCCTTCGTCTCATTCTGCCAGACGCACACCGCATCGCCGTCCTCGTAGACATAGGCGCGGTCTGCAAGCAGCGCGCGGTGCTTATAGGGCGTGTTCAGATCGAAGACAAAAACGCCGCCCGGCTCCAAAAAGAGCGAAACGCGGCCGATGGCGCGGGCGAGCGCCCCTTCGCTCGTCAAATGGTTGAGCGAATCGAGCGCCGAGACGCAGCACGCCACCGTTCCGTAAAGGTCGAGCCTTTCCATGCTCTGGCAGAGAAACAGCACCCGCTGCCCGCTTTTATCCGCCTTACGCTGTGCGACCGAAAGCATTTCTGGGCTTTGATCGACGCCGATCACATCGTAACCGCGCTTTGCGAGCGCAAGCGAAAGGCTGCCCGTGCCGCAGGCGAGATCGAGCAAAAGGCCCGGACCCCCGCCGAACGCACGGATCAGCCCGTCGAAGTAAGCCGCGCGCGCCGCGTAATCGATGCCGCGCTGAAAGCGGTCGTAATACGGCGCGAACGCGTTATAACTTGCCATCGGCTTTCAGGCGGTCGAAGATGACGCGATAGCCGTCGCTGCCGTAGTTGAGCGAGCGGTTGACGCGGCTGATCGTCGCGGTCGAAGCGCCCGTCGCCTTGACGATGTCGCTGTATACGGTGCCGTCCATCAGCAGCGCGGCGACCTGGATGCGCTGCGAGATCGCTTTGAGTTCCTGCACGGTGCAGAGATCCTCAAAGAAATTGCTGCACTCCTCCATGTTCTGGAGTTTCAGGACGGCATTGAAGAGCAGTTCGAGGTTCATGTCCCTGAGTTTCGTATTCATGGAATTCTTTCCTTTCCGCCTCAAAAATCGGCTGCGGCGCACCGCGCGGATCACGCGGCCAAAACGCGGTGCGGCCGGCCGCATCCGAAGGTTTTGTCTACTCATAGTTTAACATGGCAAAGAGGAAAAGTACAGTCTTTTTTCCGCCTTTTGCATATAAAAAACAAGCGGCGCCGTCCGGACAAACGGCGCCGCTTCGCGGACAAACTTCGATTCAGGGCGTTTCGTTTTCTTCGCCGAGCGCGTCCTCGAGCAGGGCGCGCAGGGCGTCGATGCCCTCCCCTGTCTCGGAGGAAACCGGCACAAACGTGATGTCGCCGCCGCAGGGCAGTTCCTCCCGAAACGCGGCGATGCGCGCCTCGCGCTGCGCGCGGGAGAGTTTGTCGCTTTTGGTGAGCACCGCGACGAAAGGCAATCCGGCGTCGATGAGAAAGTTCGCCATCGTCAGGTCGTCCTTCGAGGGGGCGTGACGGTGATCGAGCAGCAGCAGCACGAGCGCCACATCGCGGTCCTGCGCGAAATACCCGCCGATCAGTTCATCCCAGCGCCGTTTTTCCGCGCGGCCGACCTTCGCATAGCCGTAGCCGGGCAGATCGGCGAACCGCACATCCCCGACGCGGTAGAAATTGATCGTGGCCGTCTTCCCCGGCACCGCGCTGACGCGCGCCAGCGATTTACGGGAAAACAGGCGGTTCAGGAGCGAAGATTTGCCCACATTGGAGCGCCCCGCGAACACAAATTCGGGGCAATCGGAAGCGACAAGTTGCGACGAAAGGCCGAACGACCGCTCGAACGCCGCGTTTGGAAACGCAAGTTTCATGCCGCACCCCGCTTCAGCACGTCACGAGCGCGCGGGAGGGCTCGGCAGCGGGCGGCGGCAGGAGCGCCTCGGGTTTCTCGATCGGCTCCGGCTTGGGGCAGAGGGCGACCTGGAACACCTCGTCGACCCGCTTGACGGGAATGAACCGCAGCGTCTCGCGCACGGCGGGATCGATCTCCGCCAGATCGGCTTCGTTCTCCTTGGGGATGATGACGGTCCCGATGCGGTTGCGGTAGGCCGCCATCGTTTTCTCGCGCAGGCCGCCGATCGGCAGCACGCGCCCGCGCAGGGTGATCTCGCCGGTCATGGCCACGTCGCAGCGGACGGGACGGCCGCTGAGCGCCGAGAGGATCGCCGTCGCCATCGTGATGCCGGCGGAAGGTCCGTCCTTGGGGACGGCGCCCTCGGGCACGTGGACGTGCAGATCCCGATCCTTGTAGAACGTCGGAGAGACGCCGTACTTCTCTGCATTGGCGCGGATGTAGGTCACGGCCGCATGGGCGGACTCCTTCATCACGTCGCCGAGTTGGCCGGTCAGTTCGATTTTGCCGTTGCCCTCGAGCACGGCGACCTCGATTTGCAGCATCTCGCCGCCGACGGAGGTCCATGCGAGGCCGTTGGCGATGCCGATCTCGTCGGTCTGCGACAGGTCGTCGGGGAAAAAGCGTTTCGGGCCGAGCAGTTCCTCCACCAGGCGCGGCGTCACGGTGACGCTCTGCGCCTCGCCCGAGACGATGCGGCGCGCGCACTTGCGGAACACGGAGGCGCACAGCCGCTCGAGCGTGCGCACGCCCGCCTCGCGCGTGTAACTGTCGATCAGGGTGTAGAGTGCTTCCTGCGTCATGCGCACGCGGCTGCCGTCGAGCCCGCAGCGGCCGCGCTGCTTGGGCACGAGGTATTCGCGGGCGATGTGCAGTTTTTCCTCGCGGGTGTAACTGGGCAGTTCGATGACTTCCATGCGGTCGTAGAGGGGGCCCGGGATCGTTTCGGCACTGTTGGCCGTCGCAAGAAACAGCACGTCGGAGAGATCGAAGGGCAGTTCGATGAAATGGTCGCGGAAGGCGTGGTTTTGCTCGGCGTCCAGCACCTCGAGCAGGGCCGAGGCGGGGTCGCCGCGGAAATCGCCGCCGAGTTTGTCGACCTCGTCGAGCAGCAGCAGAGGGTTGTTCGTCCCCGCGCGGCGCAGCGCATCGATGATGCGGCCGGGCATCGAGCCGATGTAGGTCTTGCGGTGGCCGCGGATGTCGGATTCATCCCGCACGCCGCCGAGAGAAACGCGCACGTAGTCGCGCCCCGTGGCGCGCGCGATCGACTGCGCCACCGAGGTCTTGCCCACGCCGGGCGGGCCCACGAGGCAGAGGATCTGTCCCCGCTGCTCGGGCGCGAGCGCATAGACGGAGATCGACTCGAGCACGCGCTCCTTGACCTTCTTCATGCCGTAGTGGTCGTGCTCGAGGATCTGCCTGGCCTTCGCCACATCGGTATTGACGGGCTTCTTTTTGTTCCACGGCAGGTCGAGGCAGGCATCGAGATAGCCGCGGATCACGGCCGCCTCCTGGGAATTGGAGGGCATCTTCTCGAGGCGGCGCGCCTCCTTGGTGAGTTTTTCGGTCGCCTCCTCCGAAAGGGAGAGCGACGCGATGCGGTTGAGATACTCCGCAACCTCCGCCTCGGGGGAATCCTCCTCCCCCAGTTCCTCGGAGATCACCTTCATCTGCTCGCGCAGGTAATATTCGCGCTGGTTGCGGTCGATCTGGTCCTGCACGCGCTCGTGGATGTCCTTTTCCATATGCAGCAGTTCGATCTCGTGCTCGAGGATCTCGGTGAGGATCTCAAGGCGGCGCACCACGTTCGATTCCTCGAGGATCTCCTGCTTTTCCTCATAAGGGATCGGCAGGTTGCCCGCAACGAATTCCGCGAGCAGGTTCGGCTCCTGCGCCATCATCACGCCGAGCACGAGTTCGTTGGGCATCTTCGGGGAAAGTTCGGTGTACCGCTCGAACAGGTCGCGCACCGTGCGCATGAGCGCGTCCGTGTAGTCGTGCGCATCCGCCGGGATGCGGCGCAGCGCGATCGCGCGCACCTCGCCTACCAGATAGGGGTCCTGCTGCCGCAGCGAGACGAGCCTCGCGCGGTAGAGGCCCTCGGCCATCACGCGCAGCCCGCCGCCCGGCCCGCGAACGACCTGCTTGATCTGCGCCACCGTGCCGACGAGGTACAGGCCGTCAAGGTCCGGCGCGTCTGTCTGCAGATCGCGCTGGGCGGTCAAAAAAATCTGGCGGCCGTGCTCCATGGCGTCGTTGAGCGCCTTGACGGAGCGGTCGCGTCCGATATCGAAATGGAGAACCATCTTCGGAAACAGCACGAGACCGCGCAGCGCCACCATCGGCAGCACTTCGGTCCGGATCGTTCGTTTTTCCATCTCGTGCACCTCCCTGGAAACTTTGTTGAACTGTGAGAATACAATGAAATGCCGGCAAACCGGATGCCATCCGCCGCAGGCGGGGCTGCTCCCGCCTTTGTCCGCCGGTATCGCGCCGGCCATGCGGCTATTATACAGGAAGCCCGGCGCCTTGGCAAGTGGAAAGACGCACCTGCGGCATTTTCAGTATCGCACAAAAAATCAAACGATTCTTGCCTCATTTGGAAACTTTTTTCGCGCCGCGCGGGGCAAAACGGCGCCTTGAGCATCCGAAAAGCCGCTTTTCTCGGCATCTTTGTGCGCAAAAGGCCCTTTTCGAAAAATTTCTCATACAGTTTGACAAATTGACAAGGCGCGGCGGATGTGGTATCCTGAAGCAAATCAAATATTGCAATTAAAGGATAGAGGCGCAGTTGTCAAGAGTAGTTTCGGTGCCAAAGGCCGGCAAAGCCGTTGCCGAAACGAAAGGGGCCGCTGCCGAAGGTTGGGGATCTGCACCCCCGCCTGGGCAAACGGAAAAGATCCGTTTGACTGTCGCAAATTTGCGAAGAGCTATGGATTGATTGCGGTTTTGCCCCGCCGAGATCGCGCGCGGGACGAAAAAGCGATTTTGACACAGCCGATGCAATTTGCACGGCTGTTTTTTAATCGAGGATCCTTGCGGATTGCAGTAGTTGGTTTCAAAACATACAGAAAAGGAGAACGGAATCATGACAAGCAATCCTATTTTCCGCGGCGCGGCGACCGCGCTGATCACCCCCATCACCGCAAGCGGCGTGGACTACGAGGCGCTTGGCCGCCTGATCGACTGGCAGATCGGCGAGGGCATCGACGCGCTCGTGATCGCCGGCACGACCGGCGAAGGCTCCACCCTCAGCGACGAGGAACACCGCGAGGTGCTCCGCTACAGCGTGGAACGCTGCGCGGGACGCGTGCCGCTGATCGCCGGCACCGGCTCGAACGACACGGCCTATGCGATCGACCTGACCCGCTTCGCCTGCTCGATCGGTGCGGACGCCATGCTCGTTGTGACGCCCTACTACAACAAGGCGACGCAGAAGGGCCTTGTGAAGATGTACGGCGCTATCGCGGACGCCTCCACGAAGCCGCTGATCCTCTACAACGTGCCTTCCCGCACGGGCGTCAATATCGAGCCCGCCACCTATGTGGAACTGGCGAAGCACCCGAACATCCGCGGCATCAAGGAGGCCAACAGCGACATCTCCAAGATCGTGGAGACATTCTCGCTCGTAGGCGACAAGCTCGACATCTACTCCGGCAACGACGACCAGATCGTGCCGCTCCTCTCCATGGGGGGCGCGGGCGTCATCTCCGTGCTGTCGAACCCGATGCCCGCCAAGACCGCCGAACTGTGCAGGCGGTGGTTCGAGGGCGATACGGCCGGCGCGGCGGCGATGCAGTGCGAACTGACGCCGCTCATCAAGGCGCTTTTCTGCGAGACGAACCCGATCCCCGTCAAGGCCGCGATGGCCGCGATGGGCCTGTGTGAAAACTACGTGCGCCTGCCGCTCACAACGATGGAACCCGCGCACGAGGCGATGCTGCGCGATCGCATGCGCGAGCAGGGCCTGATCTAAAGGAGATGATCCCATGAAACTGCTCATCAGCGGCCTGTGCGGCCATATGGGCGCCGAGGTCGCAAAACTGGCGCAGGCCGGGTACCGCGGCGGCGAACTCGTCGCGGGCGTCGACGCGTTCGCTTCGGACGCCGCCCCCGTCCCCTGCGCGAAGACGTTTGCCGAAGCCGAGACAGACGTCGACTGCATCATTGATTTTTCCCACCATTCCTGCACGGGCGACCTGCTCGATTTCGCTGTGCGGCACAACCTGCCCCTCGTGCTCGCCACGACGGGCCAGACCGAGGAGGAGCGCGCCGCGATCGAAGCGGCTTCGGAGCAGATCCCGCTCTTTTTTGCGGCGAACTATTCGCTGGGGGTCGCGCTGCTGATCGAACTCGCCAAAAAGGCCGCCGCGGCGATGCCGGACGCGGAAATTGAGATCGTGGAAAAGCACCACGACCGCAAACTGGATGCGCCGAGCGGCACCGCCCTTGCGATCGCGGACGCCATTTGCGCGGTGCGGCCGCAGGCCGTGCCCGTCACGGGGCGCAGCGGCCATCAAAAGCGCGCGCCCGAGGAGATCGGCATCCACGCGATCCGCATGGGCAATATCGTCGGCGAGCACGAGGTGCTCATCGGAACGCAGAATGAAACGATCACCCTCAAGCACGAGGCACACAGCCGCGCACTGTTCGCCGAGGGTGCTCTCGCCGCCGCACAGTTTCTCTGCGACAAACCGGCGGGACTCTACGATATGAAGAGCCTTGTCGAATTCTAAAAGACAGAAAAGAGGATTTTCATGACAAAACTTGCAATTTACGGATACGGCAACCTCGGCAGGGGCGTGGAATGCGCCGCCCGCCTGACTGGGGACATGCAGGTCGTCGGCGTGTTCACCCGCCGCGACCCCGCCTCCCTGCAGACGCTGACGGGCCTGCCCGTCTACCGCGCGGACGAGGTGCTGCAGCACCGAGACGAGATCGACGCGATCGTGATCTGCGGGGGCAGCGCCACCGACCTGCCCGTGATGACGCCGATGCTGGCGGAGCACTTCACCGTTGTGGACAGTTTCGACACGCACGCGCACATCCCGGACCATTTCGCCGCCGTCAATGCGGCCGCAACGCGCGGGGGCAACGTCGCGATCATCTCCGGCGGATGGGATCCCGGCCTCTTTTCCCTGATGCGGCTCCTGCACGCTTCGATCCTGCCGCAGAGCAAGACCTACACCTTCTGGGGCCGCGGCGTCAGCCAGGGACATTCCGACGCGATCCGCCGCGTGCCCGGCGTGCGCGACGCGCGGCAGTACACCGTCCCCGTCCCCGCTGCGCTCGAGGCTGTGCGCAGGGGCGAGCAGCCCGAACTGACCGCCCGCCAGAAGCATCTGCGCGAGTGCTATGTCGTCGCCGAAGAGGGCGCCGACAAGGCCGAGATCGAGCGGCGCATCAAAACGATGCCCGACTATTTCTCGGATTACGATACGACCGTCACCTTCCTCACCGAGGAGGAATTGCTGCGCGACCACGCGGGCCTGCCCCACGGCGGCAGCGTGATCACGAGCGGGACAACCGGCCTTTCCGGCGAGAACCGCCACACGCTCGAATATACGCTGGCGCTCGGTTCCAACCCTCAGTTCACCTCCAGCGTGCTCATCGCGCTGGCCCGCGCGGCCGTCCGGATGCGCGCGCGCGGCGCGGTCGGCTGCAAGACCGTGTTCGACATCGCGCCCGCAGACCTGTCGCCCCTCTCGCCCGAGGAACTGCGCGCCCATTACCTCTGATCCTCCTCACGGATCCTTCCGAAGGGACTGACCGTATGAACAAGTTTCTCTGTGAAAACATCGCCGTCAACGCCGCCGGACACCTGACCTTTGCAGGACAGGATACGGCCCGGCTGGCGCAGCAATACGGCACGCCGCTCTACCTCATGGACGAGGACCGTGTGCGGCACAACTGCCGTGTCTACGCTGAGGCGCTGCGCGCCCATTTCGGCGGGAACGCCCGCGCGCTCTATGCGAGCAAGGCCAACGCCTTCGGAGAACTGTACCGCATCGTCGCGCAGGAAGGGCTCGGCGTCGACGTCGTCTCCTGCGGCGAGATCCTCACCGCTTCCCGCGCGGGATTTCCGATGCAGGACGCCTATTTTCACGGCAACAACAAGACGGACGACGACATCCGCTTTGCCATGGAGCACGGAATCGGGCACTTCGTCGCGGACAACCCCGAGGAGGTCGCCGCCATCGAACGCGAGGCCGCGCGCCGCGGCCTGCGGCAGAAGGTGCTGCTGCGCATCACCCCCGGCATCGACCCGCACACCTACGAGGCCGTCAGCACCGGCAAGGTCGACTCCAAATTCGGCAGCGCGATCGCCACGGGGCAGGCCGAGGCCATCCTGCTCGAGACGCTGCGGCAGCCGCACCTCGATCTCGAGGGCGTCCACTGCCACGTCGGCTCGCAGGTATTCGGCGAGGACGTGTTCGAGCGCGCCGCGGCCGTGATGCTGGACTGGGTCGCCCAAATGAACGTGAAGCACGGCTGGATCGCACGGGTGCTCGATCTCGGCGGCGGCATCGGCGTGCGCTACGTCGAAGAGGACCCGAATCCCGCCGTTGCCGAGCGGGTGGAAAGCATCGCCCGCACCGTGCGCCAGACCTGCCGCCTGCTCGGGATCGACGAGCCCGCCCTTCTGCTCGAGCCCGGGCGCAGCATCGTCGCCGATGCGGGGATGACGCTCTATACCGTCGGCTCCGTCAAGCCCATCCCCGGCTACAAAACCTACGTCTCGATCGACGGCGGCATGACGGACAACCCCCGCTACGCGCTCTACGGCTCGCGCTACACCTGTCTGTGCGCCGACAAGGCGGACGAGCCCCACACGCAGATCTGCTCGGTCGTCGGCCGCTGCTGCGAGAGCGGCGACATCATCCAGCAGGGCGTTCCCCTGCCGCAGAGCCTTGCGCGCGGCGACCGGATCGCCGTCTGCACCACCGGCGCCTACAACTACTCCATGGCGTCCAACTACAACCGCCTGCCCCGCCCGCCCATCGTGCTGCTGCGCGGCGGCGAAAGCCGGATCGCCGTGCGGCGCGAGACGCTCGAGGATCTTGTTCGGCTGGACGTCTGATTCCCACTCGCTTTCCCAAAAAGAATACGGAGAAGGTCACACATGAAGACAATCGTTTCCAAATTCGGCGGCAGTTCCCTCGCCGATGCGGCGCAGTTCCAAAAGGTCGCCGCCATCCTGCGCAGCAATCCCTCCCGCTGCTACGCCGTCGCCTCCGCGCCCGGCAAGCGCGACAGCACCGATACCAAGGTCACCGATCTGCTGTATCGCTGCTTCGATCTGGCGGTCGTCGGCAACAAATTTGAGCCCGTGCTCGCGCAGATCCGCGCGCGCTTTGAGGAGATCGTCGCCGATCTCGGCATTTCGTTCGATCTCGATTCAGAATTTTCCGCGATCGAGCAGAGACTGCGCAGCGAGCCGCAGCGGGACTACCTCGCAAGCCGCGGAGAATACCTCAATTCCAAGATCCTGGCGGCCTATCTCGGCTGGGATTTCTGCGATGCCGCGCAAGCGATCCGCTTCTCTCCCGACGGCGTCTTTGACGAGGCGCAGACCGACCGTCTGCTCGGCGCGGCGCTCCGGCGCTCGAGCCACGCGGTGCTGCCCGGCTTTTACGGCGCGGACGAAACCGGCACGATCCACACGTTTTCCCGCGGGGGCTCGGATGTGAGCGGCTCGCTCGCCGCCTGCGCCGTCGGCGCCGACATCTACGAGAACTGGACGGATGTTTCCGGCATGCTCTTTACCGATCCGCGCGTCGTCGAAAACCCGCGCACGATCGACTTCGTCACCTACCAGGAACTGCGCGAACTCTCGTATATGGGCGCCTCCGTCCTGCACGAGGACGCGGTCTTCCCGGTGCGCAAAGCGCGCATCTCCATCAACGTGCGCAACACGAACCGCCCCGAGGATCCCGGCACGATGATCGTATCGGCCATGCCGAGCGGCACCAACCGCAGCCCCGTCACCGGCGTCGCCGGCAAGAAGGGCTTTGCGAACGTCCTCGTCGAAAAGGCGATGATGAACGCCGAAGTCGGCTTCGGCGCACGGCTGCTGAGCATCTTCTCCTCCCACGGCGTGCCCTTTGAGCATTGTCCGACGGGGATCGACACCATGTCCGTCGTCGTGGACGAGGAGGCCTTTGAACAGCACCGCGCGGAGATCCTCGATGCGGTGCAAAAGCAACTCGAGCCGGACAGCGTCAAGGTCGAAACGGGGCTTTCCATGATCGCCGTGGTCGGCTGCGGCATGATCGAGTGCAAGGGCATCGCGTCTCGCGTGCTCGGCGCCGTTTCCAAGGCGGGCGTCAACATCCGCATGATCGATCAGGGCTCCAGCGAACTCAACATCATCCTCGGTGTGGATACCGAGGACTACGAAGCCGCCGTGCGCGGCCTCTGCAGCGAGTTCTGTTGAACCGACAACCCCCCCGCCCGCGGCTGCGGGCGGGGGGCGATGGAAAACGGGCGGACGTCTTTGGACGTCCGCCCGTTTTTTCGGAGCAAGATCAGGAAGCCGAGGGGGCGCGCGGCGTCACCTTGCGGGGCGCGGCAGGGCGTTCCTCCGCTTTCTGCGCACGGGAAGGATCGTGCACCACGATCGCCTCGCCGACGCCGTTGACGGCGTCCGCCGTGATGATGATGCGCTCGATCGTGGGATCGGAGGGCGCCTCGAACATCAACCGCGAGAGCGTATCCTCAAGGATGCCGCGCAGGCCGCGGGCGCCCGTTTTGCGCTCGATCGCCCGCTTAGCGACGGCGCGCAGGGCATCGTCCTCAAAAATCAACTCGATGTTGTCGAGGCGGAACAGGTGCTGGTACTGTTTGACCATGGAGTTTTTCGGCTCGAGCAGGATGCTCACGAGCGTTTCCTCGTCGAGGCTTTCGAGCGATGTGAGCACCGGCAGGCGGCCGACGAGTTCGGGGATGAGCCCGTAGCGCACGAGATCCTGTGGGATCAGTTGCTTGAGCAGGGCGTCGTTCTCCTGCTTGGAGCGCACCGTCGCGCCGAAGCCCAGCGAACTCTGCGCCGCGCGTTTCTCGATGATCTTGTCGATCCCATCGAACGCGCCGCCGCAAATGAAGAGGATGTTCGTCGTATCGAGTTGGATGAACTCCTGCTGCGGGTGCTTGCGGCCGCCGTTGGGCGGGACGTTCGCGACCGTTCCCTCGAGGATCTTCAGCAGCGCCTGCTGGACGCCCTCGCCGGATACGTCGCGCGTGATTGAGGGGTTCTCGCTCTTGCGGGCGATCTTATCCATTTCGTCGATGTAGATGATGCCGCGCTGCGCGCGCTCCACATCGAAATCCGCGGCTTGCAGCAGGCGCAGCAGGATGTTTTCCACATCCTCGCCGACATAGCCGGCCTCGGTGAGCGTGGTCGCATCCGTCACGGCGAAAGGGACGCCGAGCATTTTGGCAAGCGTCTGTGCGAGCAGGGTCTTGCCCGTTCCGGTCGGCCCGAGCAGCAGGATGTTGCTCTTCTGCAACTCGATCTCATCCGCCGCGTCGGTGCGGTAGACGCGCTTATAGTGGTTGTAAACCGCGACGGAAAGGGCGATCTTGGCATCGTCCTGCCCGATCACGTATTCGTCGAGGCCCGCCTTGATCTCGGCGGGCTTGCGGATCACGGGCGGCTCGGTGCGGGCCCTTTTTCGCCGGCGCGGTGCGGCGACGTCTTCCCCATCGATGATATCGCGGCAGAGTTCCACACACTCGCTGCAAATGCAGACGCCGGGCCCCGCGATCATGCGCGCGACCTGATCCTGCGTCTTGCCGCAGAACGAGCAGCGCAGTTGCTTGGTATCGTCTCTCGGCATGGGGCCTCCTTTCAGCGCTTCTCCATGACCTTGTCGATCAGGCCGTAGGCGAGCGCATCTTCGGCGGACATGAAATTATCGCGTTCCGTGTCGCGCTCGATCACCTCGAGCGGCTGTCCGGTGTGCTTTGCGAGCAGGCGGTTGAGGCGATCTTTGATCTTGAGGATCCATTCGGCGTGGATCTTGATGTCCGTCGCCTGCCCCTTGGCGCCGCCGAGCGGCTGATGGATCATGATCTCGGCGTTGGGCAGGGCGTAGCGCTTGCCCTCGGCGCCGGCGGAGAGCAGAAACGCCCCCATCGAGGCCGCCAGCCCCACACAGATGGTGGAAACATCGCAGCGGATATAGTTCATCGTATCGTAGATTGCCATCCCCGCGGTGACAGAGCCGCCGGGGGAGTTGATATACAGATGGATGTCCTTATCGGGATCCTGCCCCTCCAGAAACAGCAGTTGCGCCACCACGAGGCTCGCCGTCGTATCGTTGACCTCGTCGCAGAGCATCACGATGCGGTCGTTGAGCAGGCGGGAATAGATATCGTAGGCGCGTTCGCCACGGTTGGTCGTTTCGATCACAGTCGGCACAAGCGGCATGAAAAACACCTCCATCTTATGTACTCGTCGCCCTGCAAGAGAACCGGGTCGTCAGGCCTCGGTCTTTTTGGCCGTCTTCTTCGCGGCGGGCTTCTTTTCGCCGTCCGCGGCGGCGTCGGCCTTCTTCGCCGTCTTCTTTGCGGCGGGCTTCTTTTCACTGTCCGCGGCGTCGGCCTTCTTCGCCGTCTTCTTCGAGGCGGGCTTCTTTTCGCCGTCCGCGGCGGCGTTCTCTTCAGAGGCTTCCTCCACCGCGCCGTTGTCCACGATGAACTGCATCGCCTTGCGGCAGAGCAGGTCGCCCCGGACGTCCGCCTCGGGAATGTACTGCCGCAGTTGCTCCGCGGTGAGTTTGTATTCCTCGGCCATCTTGTCGTACTGCTCGCCGATCTCCTCATCGGCCGCGGTGAGCCCCTCGGCCTTGGCGATCGCTTCGAGCGCCAGCCGCGCCTTGACCTGGTCGGTCGCCTGCGGGCGGAACGTCTCCGCGAACTGCTCGCGGGTCTGGCCCGTGTAGCGGATGAAGTCGTCGAGCGTCAGGCCCTGCTGGCCGAGGCGCATGCCGTAATCGTTGAGGCAATCGTTGATGGCGGAGCGGATCATGCACTCGGGGATCTCCACCTTCAGGTCGGCGACCACCTTGGCAAGCAGCGCGTTCTCATACTGCACGCGCGCCTGCTCTTCGCTCCCCTGCACCATCTTTGCCTTGAGATCGTCGCGGTATGCAGCGAACGTCTCGAATTCGCTGATATCCTTTGCAAACTCGTCGTCGAGTTCGGGCAGTTCCTTGAATTTGATCGCATGGAGTTTGCATTTGAACACTGCGGGCTTGCCCGCGAGCGTGGGCTCGCCGTAATCCTCGGGGAAGGTGACGTTCACGTCGAATTCTTCGCCGGCGGAGCGATTCTCGACCTGCTCCTCAAAGCCCGGGATGAATGTGCCCGAACCGAGTTCGAGATCGTAGTTTTCCCCCTTGCCGCCCTCGAAGGCGACGCCGTCCACAAAGCCCTCGAAATCGATCGTGACCAGGTCGCCCTTTTGCGCGGCGCGATCCTCCACGGGAACGAGGCGGGCGTAGCGCTGCTGCATCGCGGAGACGCGGTCGTCGACGTCCTTCTCGGTGATCTCCATCGCGGCTTTCGGCGCGGAAACGCCCTTGTAAGCGCCCAGTTCGGGAACGGGCTTGGTCGTCACGGTAGCCTTAAAGGTGACGCCGTTGTCGTCGACCTCGACGATCTCCACCTCGGCGGCGTCGACAGGCTCGATGCCGGCATCCCGCACCGCCTCTTCATACGCGGCGGGGTACACGTCGTTGACGGCGTCCTCATAGAACACGCCCTTACCGTACATCCGCTCGATCATGGCGCGGGGCGCCTTGCCCTTGCGGAATCCCGGGATCGTGATCTGCTTGGTGTTCTTCTTGACGGAGCGCTCAACGGCCTTGGCAAAGACCTCACCCTTGACCTCAACGATGAGTTCCTCGCGGTTGGTACCGACATTTTTCGACGAAACGAGAGCCATTTTCAGTTCCTCCTGTTAAACATTTGCAAATTTTATGATAGCATGATTCCCGCGGAAAATCCACTGAAAAAGTGGATATTTTACAGTTTTTTCAACTGAAATCCCAGATGATCGGCGGAAATCAGCGCAAAATGGATGCCGAGATACGCGCCCTCGACGGCCTGGCGGCAGGCGGAGCCGTGCAAATGCCCGTAGAAACAGCGGCGCACGCCGTACTGCTGCATCACGCGGATCATCGAGCCGGAGACCAGATTCTGATACACCGGCGGATAGTGCAGGAACACCACCGGCTCCAGCCCGCTTTGGCGGGCGCTCTCAAGCGAAGCGCGCAGCCTGCCCTCCTCGCGGGCGCCGATCTTTTGATCGTGCTGCGTCGCTTCCTCGATCATCCAGCCGCGGGTGCCGCAGATCGCAACGCCCTCCCCCTCGTAACTGTTGTTGTGGAGGATGTGCAGCGTTTCGAGGCGGTTGCGTGCAAAACAGTCCTCCATCTTGCGGCGGCTGCTCCACCAGTAATCGTGGTTGCCCTTGAGCAGGATCTTCTTCCCCGGCAGGGAATCGATCAGACGGAAATCGGGCAGGGCCTCATCGAGCGTCATTCCCCAGGAGATGTCGCCCGCGACCACTACGGTATCCTCGGGCGCGACACACGAACGCCAGTTTTCGCAGAGCCGCCGGACGTAGTCCTGCCAGCCGCTGAAGATATCCATCGGCTTGTCGGCACCCGTTGAGAGGTGCAGGTCGCCGATCGCATACAGCGCCATGCGGCGCCTCCTTTCCCGCGGGTTATTTCGCCGCGAACTCCAGGATCGTCTCCGTCATATCGGCGGGGCGGATCGCGCCGGAAAAGCGGATCGGCAGCCGCTCCAGCGCGGCGATGCTCTCGGGGATATCCGTCAGCGTGAATTCCGAAAGCGCGCGCACGGCTTCAAACTCGTCCTGCGGAACGGGGCGCCCGATCGCGCCGAGCACCGTTTTGCAGAATTTATACGGGCTCGCAGTCGAGACGATGACGGTCTTCGTTTCGTCTCCGGTCGCGGCGCGGTACTGCTCGTAAACGTCGAATGCGACGGCCGTGTGCGGATCGCAGAGGTAGCCGACTTCATAGCAGTGGCGGCGGATCTGCGCGCGGCAGGCTTCGTCCGCGGCGTAGCCGCCCCAGAACGTCTCCTGCAGTTCGGCGCGCATGGCGGCGTCGATCTCGTAGCGGCGCTCCCGCTGCAGCGCCGCCATCATCGCGGCGACGCGGGCACTGTCGCGGCCCGTCAGTTCAAAGAGCAGCCGCTCGAGGTTGGAGGAGACAAGAATGTCCATCGAGGGCGAAAGCGAACGGAAAAACGGGCGGTTTGCGTCATAGACGCCGCCGCGGATGAAATCGGTGAGCACATTGTTTTGGTTGGAGGCGCAGATCAGTTTGTGAACGGGCAGACCCATGCGCATCGCATAGTAACCTGCAAGGATGTTGCCGAAGTTGCCCGTCGGCACGACGAAATTGATGGGTTCCCCCATCGGCAGGTCGCCGCTCTGCACGAGATCGGCATAAGCCGAAAAGTAATAGACGATCTGCGGCACGAGGCGGCCCCAGTTGATCGAATTGGCCGAGGAAAGCACCGTGCCCTGCGCCGCGAGGCGGTCGATCACCTCACGGTCGGTGAAGATGCGCTTTACGTTCGTCTGGGCGTCGTCAAAGTTCCCCTCGATGGCGCAGACGAGCAGGTTTTCGCCCTGCTGCGAGGCCATCTGGCGGTACTGCATCGGGCTGACGCCGCCGTCCGGGTAGAACGCGGCGAGTTTCACGCCCGCGACGTCGCGGAACCCCTCGAGCGCGGCCTTGCCGGTATCGCCCGAGGTCGCCACCAGGATGAGCACCTGCCGGTCGCCGAGCGCGCGGCGCGCGGCAGGCCCCAGCAGATGCGGCAGCAGTTGCAGCGCCATATCCTTGAACGCGCAGGTTGGCCCGTGCCACAGTTCGAGCACATAGCGCCGCCCGTCGGAGAGGTCGGCCAGCGGCGCGACCCAGTCCTCCTCAAAAATCCCGCCGGTGTAGGCGGCCTCGGCAGCCTCGGCGAGTTCTTCGCGCGGGTAGTCAGTCAAAAACTTGGAGAGGACGCTTACCGCGCGATCGGGGTATTCCTTTTTGGCAAGGCGGCGGATCCAGTCGGGCGCCGCCGTCGGGATGCGCTCGGGCACGTAGAGCCCGCCCTCGGGCGAAATGCCGTTGGCGATCGCGTGCGAGGCCGTCACGGCCAGGCGGCTGTTTCGTGTGCTGGTATACTGCATCCTTGCACTTCCTTTCAAAGTCGGGCGAATCGCGGCGTCAAGGCACCGTGCAGATCAAAAACCGCCGCTTCACCCGTCCGTCTCTTTTGTGAGCCTTTCCGCTCTCTTTTTTCGCCGCTGTTCGCGGTTCTTCGCCTCGGAGTCGAACGCTTCCACCGCGAAGTCCGTCAACTCATCGGACCATACGCGGCCGCTGCAGACAATATTCGCCCACGGGCAAAGCGTGCGATAGTCGTCGTCCAACACAACGGTGTAGGGCGGGCCGCAGCGGTCGTTGACGTCCATATAGAGATGCCGCCCGTTGTGATAAATGAGATCACGGGCTTCGGCATTGTTTTGTTCGTCGAGTTGCTCAAAGGTCTCCCGGTCGATCTCATAGAGGTCGTAGGCGCCGATGCCGCCGGTCTCCGCAGTATATCGGCCGGTTGCTTCGTCGCAGCAGGCCTTCCAGCCGATGCCGGATTTGAATGTCATGTCGGACCCTCCCCTGCCAAACGGTCAAAAGCCATTTGCGGCGTTCAAACCGAACGCCCCTTCAAAATGCTCGCAGGCGAGCACGCGGAATCCGCCGCCCGCCGTTGTGATCGCCACCACGTCGAATCGCGGAAGGCGCTCGCTCGGATGCTCCAGCAGATACTGCTGCGCCGCCAGGATCAATTTATGCTGTTTTTGCGGCGTCACGGCGCTCGCCGGGCTTCCCCACGCGTTCGCCCGCCGCGTCTTCACCTCGACAAAAGCGAGCACGTCTCCTTGCGCGGCGATCAGGTCGATCTCCCCGCGGCGCGTGCGGTAGTTGCGCGCAAGGATCGCATAGCCCTTTCGGGCCAGATACTCGGCGGCGTAGTCTTCGCCGCGGGCGCCGTCAGTGTTGTTCGGCATCGAATCGCTCCCGTTTTTCCCCGAGGTTTTTAAGGAACGTCCTGCGGTGGATCGGGCACATGCCGTGCGCGAGGATCGCGCGGTAGTGCGCCGCCGAGCCGTAGCCCTTGTGCTGCGCAAAGCCGTAGACGGGATACAACTCGTCGTAGCCGCGCATCAGGCGGTCCCTGGTCACCTTGGCGAGCACCGAAGCCGCCGCGATGCAGGCCGCCTTGCCGTCGCCGCCGACGAGCGTGACCGTCGGCAGGCCGAGGCCGGGATCGCGGTTGCCGTCCACAAGCACGCAGTCCGGCACGCGGGAAAGCCCCTCCACGGCGCGGCGCATCGCGCGAAACGTCGCCTGCAGGATGTTCACCTCGTCGATCTCGCGCTCGTCCGCCAGGCCGACGGCCCAGCAGAGCGCTTCCCGGGTGATGATATCGTAAAGCGCCTCGCGGCGCTTTTCCGTCAGTTTCTTGGAATCGTTGAGCCCTTCGATCACGAAGCCCTGCGGCAAAATGACCGCCGCCGCCGCAACAGGCCCCGCCAGCGGACCGCGGCCCGCCTCGTCCACCCCGCAGACGAGGGAGCAGCCCTTTTCGTGCAGGCCGTTTTCGATCGCATACAGATCAGCCGTCGGTTTCATCGTCGTCCTCCGGGCGCTCGAGCGAGATCCTGCCGATCCGGCCCGCGCGGAATTCATCGAGCACCGCCGCCGAGGCGCGCAGCGTATCCGCCTCGCCTCCGCGCACGAGCATGCCGCGCCGCTTCGCCACGGCGCAGAGCAGTTCCCACCCGTCGGGGACGGCGAGCTCTTCCTCCGTCAGCCGGTAGCGCTCGGCGAGCGCCTGCGGATACCGCTGGGCCAGAAGCGGCAGCAGCGTGCAGGCGAGATCCTCGGTATCCATGATCTGATCCCGGATCGCGCCGGTGTAGGCAAGGTTGCGCCCCACGTGCGGATCCTCGAATTTCGGCCAGAGCACGCCGGGCATATCGAGCAGTTCCATCCCGTCCGAGAGTTTGACCCACTGCGTGCCGCGCGTGACGCCCGGCCGATCCTCGACCTTTGCGCGGCGCGCGCCCGCCATGCGGTTGATAAACGAGGACTTCCCCACGTTGGGGATCCCCACGATCATCAGGCGCAGCGGCGCACCCTGCATGCCGCGCGCGGCGTTGCGCGCCAGTTTTTCGGCGCAGGCCTCGCGCAGAAGCGGCTCGAACCGGTTGAGTCCCTTGCCGCTGCGGCAGTCGACCGCGAGCGTGGGAAGTCCCTTTTCGGAGAGGAACGCGCCCCACGCGCGGGTTGCGCTCTCATCCGCCATATCGCATTTGTTGAGCAGCACCACGCGGGGCTTCCCTCTCGTGAGGCGCTCGATCTCGGGATTGCGGCTCGAGCGCACAATGCGCGCGTCCCGCAGTTCGACGACGGCGTCGACGAGGCGCAGGTGCTCGCGCATCAGGCGGCGCGTCTTCGCCATGTGGCCCGGGAACCACTGGATCTGCTTGCCCTGCCCTTGCATCACGCGTCCTCCAGCAGGGACTTGCCCCGCATCAGCCGGACCGCCACGCGTCCGAGGATATAGCGCTTGTCGATCATGCCGATCTCGGCAGCGCGGCTGTCGTAGGAGTCGTTGCGGTTGTCGCCCATGCAGAATACGCAGCCTTCCGGCACGGTGGCGGGAAACTTCATATCGTAGGAGACGTTCGTCGGGCAGTTGACATAGGTCTCCTCGATCATCTCGCCGTTGACGAACACCACGCCGAGGTTGAAATTGATGTCCACGGTCTGCCCCTCGGTGGCGATCACGCGCTTGATGAGCGGTTCGCCGTGGCTGTAGGGCTTGGTGATCACCACGATGTTGCCGGCCGCCGCCTCGTCGCCGAGGCGCGTGATCAGCAGCAGGTCGCCGTTTTGCAGCGTGCGCTCCATCGAGATCCCGCTGACGACCGACGTGCGCGCCGCGAACGTGAACAGCAGCACGACGGCGACGACCGCCGCGACGACGCTTTCCACCCATTCGCAAAGCCCGTTGAACCGCGTTTTTTTCTCGCCCATGCGGCAGCCTCCCTCGCTGTTTTTCCGCCGATAATACAAAAAGGGACATGCGAAATGTCCCTTTTCGATCGGATCGATATTACTTGGCTTCCTTGACGCGGGCGGCCTTGCCGACTCTGCCGCGCAGATAATAGAGTTTTCCGCGGCGAACCTTACCGCGGCGAACGACCTCCACGGTCTCCACAACCGGGGAGTGCAGCGGGAAAACCCTCTCGACGCCGACGCCGTGGGACATCCGGCGAACCGTAAACGTCTCCTGGATGCCGCCGTGCTTCTTTGCGATCACAGTGCCCTCAAAGGCCTGCACGCGGGACTTCTCGCCTTCCTTGATGCGAACGCCGACGCGGACGGTGTCGCCGATGTTGAACTGCGGCACTTCCTTCTTCAGGCATTCGTCGGAAAAGATCTTCATAGCGTCCATAAAATATTCCTCCCATCATTTGTATCAGACATTCATACCCGTTTGGGACACAAACGACAGAGGACTGTCCGCTTTTCATTTCGGGTCTCCCCGACATGAAACCCCGCCGCCATCGGAAAAGCGGCGATCACATGCTCGAGTATTATAACACACGGAAAACGAAGTTGCAAGGCATTTTTTACAAAAAATCGCAACAATTTCCGTCCAGCACGGCAACGCGGGCGATCGTCGCGCTCACGGGGACGAATCCGAACCGGTCAGCGAGCGCGTCGAGCAGCAGATTGGGGTTGAGGTTCGTCTCCACGCCCGCGCGGCAGCGCAGCAGCACGCGCGCCCCGTTCTCGGCGGGGGCGACCTCCAGCACCTCGAACAGCGGGCGGATATCCACCGTGCGCGGCCCCTTTTTGGTGCGCTTTTCCGCCGGCAGTTCCGAAAGCGCCGAAAGCGCGGCGAACGCGGCAGCAGCCGCGGCAAAATCGCAGCGCAGATCGAGCCTGTAGTCCGCCCACACGATCTGCTTGGGCTGCATCACCGGCTCGCGGGTGCACACGGCGTGCAGGCCCTCGGGCAGCGCCTCGTCGAGCCGCCGCGTGGCTTCGTCGAGCGGGAAATCATCCTCGAGAAGGCGGTAATCCATCGTCTCGCACAAGCCGACCGTGCCGAGCGAGAGCGGCAGCGCGAACGTCATATAGAGGTGGGGATGGAACCCCTCGGTGTACCACACGGGCAGCCCCGAACGGGCGAGCGCGCGCCCCATCGCGCGGGTGAGGTCGAGGTGCGAAAGATAGACGGCGCGCCCCGTCTTCTGAAACAGCACGCGGACGGTCTTCATTTGCAGCGGCACGCTCCTCCCGTCAGGCGGTCGGCGCCGCAGCCCGCGCAGCGCACGAAGCAACTCGGCGTGGTCGCGCCCTCGATCGCCTTTTTATTCTCGCGGATAAAAAACGCCTTGGTCACGCCGTAGTCGAGGTGGTCCCACGGCAGGACCTCTTCATAAGACCGGCGGCGCGCGGCGTAGAACGCGGGGTCGCTCCCGCAGTCGGCAAAGGCCTTTTCCCACGCCGAAACGCGCAGGTGCTCCTCCCAGCCGTCGAGGCGGGTCCCGTTTCTCCACGCGGCCTCGATCACGTTGGCCAGGCGGCGGTCGCCGCGCGCGAGCACTGCCTCGAGCACCGAGACGGTCGCATCGTGGTAGGAGACGGAGATTTTTCTCGAGCGCACGCACGAGAGCAGGTATTTCTGCTTCTCTTCGAGCGTGGGAATCGGATCTTGCGGCTCGAATTCGAACGGCGTGAACGGTTTCGGCACGAAGCACGCCACGCTGATGCTGACGGAAACGCCCTTCCCCTTCGGTTTTTCGGGCATCGAATAGTAAAGGTCGACGACTTTCTGCGCCAGGTCGGCGATGCCCCGGATATCCTCGAGCGTTTCGGTCGGCAGGCCCATCATGAAGTAGAGTTTAACGGCCGTGTAGCCGCCCGCGAACGCCGTGCGGCAGGTGGAGAGCACGTCCTCCTCGGTGATGTTCTTGTTGATGACGTCGCGCAGGCGCTGCGTTCCGGCCTCGGGCGCGAATGTGAGGCCCGATTTGCGCACACGGGACACCTTTTCCAACAACGAGGGGGAAAAGTTGTCGATGCGCAGGCTCGGCAGCGAGAGGTTCACATGTCGCTCGCCGCACCAGTCGAGCAGACGGTCGAGCAGCGGCTCGAGGCGGGTGTAGTCGCTCGTGGAGAGCGAGGTGAGGCCCAGTTCGTCATAACCGGTGGATCGGATCGCGTTTTTGGCGTCGCGTTCGACCGTTTCCTCCGATTTTTCGCGGATCGGCCTGTAAAGGAATCCCGCTTGACAGAATCGGCAGCCGCGGTTGCAGCCGCGGAACAGTTCCACCGCCGCGCGGTCGTGGATGATATCGATGAACGGCACGACGAACGACTGCGGGTAGAACACGCCGTCGAGATCGGCGACCACGCGTTTGGTCACCTTTGCAGGCGCGCCCTCGCGCGGCGTATAGGCGGCGATTGTGCCGTCGGGATGGTAGGTCACATCGTAGAGCGCAGGCACGTAGATCCCCGGGATCTGTGCCGCCTCGCGCAGGAACCGCGCCTTTTCCCACCCCTCGCGCTTGGCGCGCAGGCAAAGGTCAAACAGTTCGTCCGACACCTCCTCCCCCTCCCCGAGGGAAAAGAGGTCGAAAAACGGCGCAAGCGGCTCGGGATTCGAGGCACAGGGGCCGCCGCCCACCACGATCGGGAACAGGCCGGCGCGGTCGGCCGCGCGCACGGGCAGCCCCGCCAAATCGAGCAGGTTGAGCACCTCGGTATAACTCATCTCGTACTGCAGCGTAAAACCGATGAGGTCGAACTCCCGCACGGGGTCGAAACTCTCGAGCGCATAGAGCGGCACGCCCATCTCGCGCATCGCGGTCTGCATATCGTCCTCGGGGGCAAACACGCGCTCGCACCACACATCCTCGCGGCGGTTGGCATGGGAGTAGAGGATCTTCATGCCGAGGTGGCTCATCCCCACCTCGTATACATCCGGAAAGCAGAAGGCATAGCGCAGCATGTCCGGCCGCTTTTCCTTGTGGACGGCGCCCATCTCCCCTCCCGTGTAACGGGCGGGCTTCTGCACCTGTGAAAGCAGCAGGCCGAGTTGTTCGAGCGTCATGCGTGCGCCTCCTTTCTCCGAACATTTTTCAACCGTTTCATTATAGCGGATCGCGCGGGAAAAGACAAGCGTCTCCCCGCGGGCCGGTCGCTCCGCCCCGCCCCGGCGCCCCGCAAACGAATCGGGCGGGCAACGGGACGGAATCGCCAAAACGGCGCGTTTTTTTCATTTCATCCCATTTTGATCGGAAATTGTCTGTTCAAATCGCAAAATCCGTGCTATACTACCGTTGTACGCAATCGTTCCTCAAAATCCGGAAGGAGAAATGCACCATGGCTTATCAGGTCACGAAAAACACGATCATCGGCGAGATCCTCGATCACGACAGGACCGTCGCCCCGTTCTTTCTCAACATCGGCATGCACTGCCTCGGCTGCCCCGCCTCCCGCGGCGAAACAATCGAGCAGGCCTGCCGCGTGCACGGCACCGATGCGGACGCGCTCGTCAAGGCGCTCAACGAGCACTTTGCAAAATAATGCGTCCCATCCATCTCGATGAACGGCTCAGAACCATCGCGTCCCTCGTGCCGCAGGGCAGCCGCCTTGCGGACGTGGGATGCGACCACGGCTCCCTGATCTGCGCGCTCGCCGAATCGGGGCAGATCCCCGGCGGCGTGGCGTGCGACCTGCGCGAGGGCCCGCTTTCACAGGCGCGGCACGAGGTCGCCCTGCGCGGCCTTGGGGACCGGATCGACTGCCGCCTCGGCGACGGTCTTTCCTGTGTTGCGGAAAATGAGGCGGACGTCGTCGTTCTCGCCGGCATGGGCGGGGAACTGATCTGTACGATCCTCTCGCAGTGCCCATGGGAACACCGGGAGGACAAACTCTTCCTGCTGCAGCCGATGACGCGCGCGCCCCGCCTGCGCCGCTGGCTGTGCGAAAACGGGTACGAGATCGAACGGGAGACCGCCTGCGTCGCCGCGGGGCATCCCTACACCGTGATGCGCGTGCGCTACACGGGGCGGCCGATGCCGCTCGGCGAATACGATCTCTACGCCTACATCGGGGATCTCGCCCACGAACCGAGCCCCGCTGCGCGCGAGTATATCCGCCGCGCGGCCGTTTCGCTCGTGCGGCGCGAAAACGGCGTGCTCGGCGCCGACGCCCGCGAGGCCGAACAGTTGCGCACGCTCTCCAATAAAATGCTCGCCATGATCGAAAGTTGGTGACGCCGCTTGGCGCTCGACGGCATGATGCTCTCGCTTTTGCGCAGAGAACTCGAGGCGGCGCTCCTCGGCGCGCGCGTCGACAAGATCTACCAGCCCTCGCGCGAGGAACTGGTTTTTTTGCTGCGCACAAACGCGGGAAACCGCCGCCTGCTGCTCTCGGCGCAGGCCGCTTCGCCGCGCGCGCACCTGACCGCGCTCGAGGCCGAAAATCCCGCGCAGCCGCCGATGTTCTGCATGCTGCTGCGCAAGCAACTCGGCGGGGCGCGGCTTTGCGCCGTGCGCCAACTCGGCTTTGAGCGCGTTCTGCTGTTCGATTTTGACACGGCCGACGACTTCGGCGATCCCGTGACGCTCACCCTCGCCGCGGAACTGATGGGCCGCTGGTCGAACCTGATCCTCGTTGGAAAGGACGGGCGCATCGCGGACGCCGTGCGCCGCGTCGGCGCCGACCGCTCCTCGCTGCGGCAGATCCTGCCCGGTCTCCCCTATGAGGCGCCGCCTGCGCAGAGCCGCGTCCCCGTCACCGCAGGGGCGGCACAGATCGTCGAACGCCTCCGGGCGGGCCGCGACATCGACCTCGGCAAACTGCTGCAGGAGACGCTCGAGGGCGCCTCCCCCCTGCTGGCGCGCGAGATCGCGCACCGCGCCCTCGGCGGACGGCAGAAGCAGAAAAGCGAGTTGACCGAAGCGGACGCTCTCGCGCTGGAACGGGAACTTTCCGCGCTGGCCGACGCCGTGTCGAACGGCCGCGCCGCGCCGACAATGGTGCTCACGCCCGCAGGCGAGCCGAAAGATTTTTCCTTCCTTCCGATCGCGCAGTACGGCGGCGCGATGCAATCGCGCGCCTTTTCCACGATCTCGGAACTGCTCGACGCTTTTTACGGCGAGCGCGACGCCGCCGAGCGCATGAAGCAGCGCATGAGCGATTTTTCGCGCACGCTGCGTTCGCGCATCGAGCGCGTGGAGCGCCGCCTCGCCGCGCAGCGCGAGGAACTGCTCGCCTGTCAAAACCGCGACGAACTGCGCCGCGCCGGCGACCTGCTCTCCGCCAACCTCTGGCAACTTGAGCGCGGCATGGCGTCGGCGACCGTTTCGGATTTCTACGCCGATGGCTCCCCCGAGGTCACGATCCGCCTCGATCCGCTGCTCACGCCAACGCAGAACGTGCAGCACTATTACCGGGAGTACCGCAAGGCCGACACCGCCGAAAAGATGCTGCGCGGGCTGATCGACGCGGGCGAGCGGGAACTGGCCTATCTCGAATCGGAATTCGACCTGATGAGCCGCGCCCGCAGCGAAGCGGAACTCTCCGCGATCCGCGCCGAACTCGCTGAGGCGGGCTATCTGCGCCTGCACGGCGGGAAGCGCCGCCCGAAACCGCAGAAACTGCCCCCGCTCGAATACCGTTCCTCGGATGGCTACCGCATCCTCTCGGGGCGCAGCAATGTGCAGAACGAGCAACTGACGCTGCGCGAGAGCGAAAAGCACGATATCTGGTTCCACACGCAGAAGATCCCCGGCTCGCACGTCATCCTGATCACAAACGGCGAGGAGCCCCCCGCCCGCACCTACACCGAGGCGGCCATGATCGCGGCCGCCAACTCGCAGGCGGGACGCGGCGCGCGCGTCGCCGTCGACTACACGGCGATCCGCAATGTAAAAAAAATGCCGGGCGGCAAACCCGGCATGGTCGTCTACGAGCCGTATTTCACCGCCTTTGTCGAAGCGGACCCCAAGGCCGCCGAGGCGCTGCTCGTATCGAAATAGCAAAATGCAAGCCCGCAGCGGGCGATCCCCGCGGCGGGCCGTTTGATTCCGTTCAGGGTTCCTCCGCGCGGGGGCGCCGCAGAAACTCGCGTTCCCCGCGGCGCATCAGCCGCACCGCTTCCCAAAAGCCAAAGCGGTTTTCCGCAAGGCCGCGCACGCGCCACGCGCGGCGCAGGATCGCCAGACCGGCGGCCGCGCCGTACAACTGGGCGTAAATGTAGCCGGTCGTGATGAAAAAATGCTCCGTATAGCCCTGAAACCATGTGCTCTCCCGCTGGGAGACGGTCGCGATCTGCTCGGGGGAGACGAAAAAGCCGATGCGCCGGTCGATCAGCGCCTTGAGGAAAAGGCTGTCCTCCCCCGAATCGTAGAACTGCCCCGCCCCGACGCCGATCGGGAACAGCAGGCCATACCGATAGATCACCGAACGCCGCACGGCCAGGGCGTGCACGCCGCCCGCCATCGTGTTGCGCAGCGTCGCCCGCTGAAACGAGGAGACGTTCGGCAGCGCGCGCGCCTCGTTTTCGCTCGCGCAGTAGAATTTGATTGCGTCGGCCTTTGGGTGCGCCGCAAAGGCGTGCAGCACCGTTTCTTCGTAGCCCTCGGCAAACGCCTGGTCGTCGTCCGCGAACAGCAGGATATCGCCCTGCGCGTGCATCAGCGCGAGATTGCGGTTGATCGCCAGCCCGCGCGTCTTCGTCGAAATCATGCGGGCGCGCCGTCCCGCGATGACGCGTTCCTCGTCGGAGGCGCGGTCGGCCTGGTTGGCGAACAGGGCGTCCGTCTGCAGATTCATCGTCTCGTACAGGCGAAAGTCCGCCTGCCCCATCGTTGTGACGAGCACTTCGATCGTTTCCACGCGCGCGCCTCCCTTCGTTTGATCCCGCCCCTATCATACCGTATTTTCAGCCCGGTTGCAACGGGAAAAGCGCGGCGGCGCGGCAAACGGCTGCGGATTCGTTTACAAAACCGGCCGCCCGTATTATAATAAGATATTCCGATCCCGTCAGAAAGGGGGAGGCAAGATGAACGAAGAAGATCTCCGCTGGCTGCTCCCCTATGAGGAGGAATACCGGCGGGACCCGCGCGCCGCCTCGGAGGATCTGCGCTATCTGGGCACGTGGCGGGAGACGCACCCGCAGGCCGCGTTCTTTTATTACGACAACGCCTGCAGAGGGAACCTGGCGGACTTGCAGCGGGCGCAACTTCTCTGCCTCGACGAATTTGCCCGAATCTGCGAAAAAACAGGCGTCACGTGGTTCCTCGGCGGGGGAACGCTGCTCGGCGCGATCCGCCATGGGGGCTTCATCCCGTGGGACGACGACGTCGACGTGATGATGGACCGGCCGAACTATGAGCGGTTTTCCGAAACCGTACTGCGGGAACTGCGTCCCGAATTCTTCTACCAGTCCGTTTGGACCGACCCCGACTACCACTATCCTTTCGACAAACTCCGCCTGCGGGGCGAGGCCTTTGCGGCCGAATTCCCCGGCCGTTTCCCGATGCCGGAACAGGGCGTTTTTGCCGATCTTTTCATCCATGACCGCACCGCAGCCGGCCCGCTGCTGCAAAAATGCCATCTGTATCAAACGCTTTTGGCCCGCTCGCTGGTCTTTCACAAGTGGGAGGGCACCCCGATGCAATTCTACGGCAGGCTCCCCCTCCTCTGCCGCGCGGCAACCTGGTGGAAAGACCGCCGCAGCATGCAGGCGCTGGAACGGCGGCAGGAGCGGGCCATCACCAAATACCGCAACCGGCAGACCGGCCGGCTCTACGACGGGACCGGGCGCCACCTGCGCCACGGCGCTTTTCCGGAGGAATGGCTGAGCGGCGGACGCACGGCGCTCTTTGAGGGGCGGGAATTTCCCGTGCCGCGGGAGGCGGAGAAGTATCTCGAATTTTCCTACGGGCCCGATTGGCAAAAACTTCCTCCCCCGCAGGAACGCAAAGCCGAACACCAGCAGGCGGGCGGCGTTTTGGGATAAGGGGCGTCGACCCGTGCGATCGCGCGATTTGCAGGAGAAGCCGATTGCCTTTGCGTGAATTGCGTGCTATACTGTTTTGTACGATATCAAACAGGGGAGAACCAAATGAAAGCTGCCGTTTTATATGGAGATTACGACCTGCGCTATGAGGAATTTCCCGAGCCCGAGACCCGTCCCGGCTGCGTGAAGGTGCGCGTCTGCGCCTGCGGGATCTGCGGTTCTGACATCCCCCGCATCACGGCGGGCGGGGCGCACTATTATCCGATCGTGCTGGGGCATGAGTTTTCCGGCTATATCGCCGAGGTCGGCGAAGGCGTGACAGACCTGAAAGCGGGCGATCACGTGGCGGCGATCCCGCTGATCCCCTGCATGAAATGCCGCGACTGCGAGCAGGGCAACTACTCCCAGTGCAAGCACTATGTCTTCGTCGGATCCAGGATCCAGGGCGGCTATGCGGACTACGTCGTGCTGCCCGAGCGCAACGTCATCCGTATCGACCCGCGGATCCCCTATGAGCAGGGAGCCTTGTTTGAACCCTCCACGGTCGCGCTGCACGGCATCCGCTGCACGGACTACCAGGGCGGCAAAACCGTCGCCGTTCTGGGCGGCGGGACGATCGGCGTTTTCGTGCTGCAATGGGCAAAGATCCTCGGGGCCCGCAAGGTGGTCGTCTTCGGCCGCAGCAAGCAGCACCTGGAGGTTTCCAGGCGGCTGGGCGCCGACGCCGTTATCAGCACGCTCGACGAGGACTTTCTGGAGCAGGCCGACGCCTGCACCGACGGGATCGGCTTCGATTATGTCTTTGAAGCGGCGGGGACGCCCGTCACGATCAAACTGGCGCTCGCGCTGGCCAGCAACCACGCGCAGGTCTGCATGATCGGCACGCCGACCGGCAAGATCGAATTCACCAAGCAGGAATGGGAATGGCTCAACCGCAAGGAACTGCGCCTGACCGGCTCCTGGATGTCCGGCGGCGCCCCCTACCCGGGCGAGGAATGGAACCTGACCGCCGAATGCTTCTCCAACGGGAAACTGCGCTACGACCCCGAGGTCTTCTACCGGCAGATCCCCCTTTGGGAGACCGACGCCGTCTGCGAGGTGCTGCGGGAACCCTCTAAAATCAAAGGCCGCGTGCTGCTGACCAATTTCCCGCAGGAGAGGAAGGAATAAACCGCTGTGAACGTATTTCTTTTGATGATGGGCGGCTCCGGCACCCGTTTTGGGCGCAACCGGCCGAAACAGTATACCCTGATCGACGATCGTCCGCTGTTTTCCTATCTCGTGGAAAAGGCGGATCAAACCGCCTGCGTCGATCGGTTGGTGGTCGTCTCCCACGCCGACTGGCTCGATTACGCGCGGGAGTGGACCGCCCGCTTCGCCGCGCGCGTCCCGTTCGACGTAGTCGCAGGCGGCGAAAACCGCTCTGGCTCCGTCCGAAACGGCCTGCGCAAACTGCGCGGATGCTGCGCCGACGGGGACGTCATCATGATCCACGATGCGACGCACCCCTATCTGGATTCGGAAAACCTTGCGGCGATGATCGAAGCCGTAAAAGAATTCGGCGGCGCCACAATGGCGAGCCGGAATTATGACACCGTCTACCGCATGGACGAAAACGGCTTTCTGCAGAACGTTGAACCCAGGGAACGGATCGTGGCGGGCGCCTCGCCGGAGGCGTTCCGGTTCGGCGACCTGTTTCGCATCTATGAAAGCGCCACGCCGGAGGAACTGGAATCCATGACCTCCGCGGGCGCCATTGCGCTGGCCAATCACATCCCCATGAAGGTGATCTCCAGCCCCGTTTTGAATCTGAAAGTGACCTACGAGCACGATCTTGCGCTGCTGCTCAAGTTGCTGCACGGTTACTTTTTTGAGTAAAGGAGTCTTGTTATGCAAAATCCCCTGAAGGAAATGGTCGTCAAACGCCAAAATGGCATTTTCTGCGGCATTCCCTCTTTCTGCTGTGCCAACAAGATCGTCATCGAAGCGATTTTGAGCCAGGCGCAGCGCTTCGGCGACACGCCCCTGATCGAAGCCACCTCCAACCAGGTCAACCAGGAAGGCGGCTATATGAATATGACGCCCCAGGATTTTACCGATTATGTGTACCACATCGCGGACAAGTTGGGCATTCCGCGGGAAAAGATCTTTCTCGGCGGCGACCACATGGGCCCCTTGCCCTGGGCCGATCTGCCAGCGGCACAGGCGATGGAGAACGCCAAAGTGCTGGTGAGCCTCTGCGTCAAGGCCGGCTACAAGAAGATCCACCTCGACACGAGCATGCGGCTGGGGGACGATTCGCGCACCGAGCGCCTGCCGGACGAGGTGATCGCCGAGCGCGGCGCGGTCCTGTACAAGGTTTGCGAGGAAACCTATCAGGAGATGAAGCGCCAAAATCCCGACGAGATCCACCCGGTCTTCGTCATCGGCAGCGAGGTCCCCGTCCCCGGCGGCATCAACGAGGACGAGGCGGAGGGCATGCAGTTGACCGCTCCCGAGGACTTTGAAAACACGCTGCTGGCCTATCGAAAAAAATTCCGTGAACTGGGTCTGGACGACGCCTGGAACCACATCATCGCCATCGTGGTGCAGCCCGGCGTGGAGTTCGGCGACGACACGATCCATCACTACAACCGCGCCGACGCCGCTTCCCTGTGCAACACGCTGAAAAAATACCCCGATATCGTGTTCGAGGGGCATTCCACCGACTATCAGTCCCCTGCCAGCCTCAAGCAGATGGTGGAGGACGGCATCGCGGTCATCAAGGTCGGCCCCGCGCTGACTTTTGCCCTGCGCGAAGGCCTGTTTGCACTGAGCATGATCGAGGAGGAACTGATCGAAGACGACCGGAAACGCTCGCATTTCCGCGAGGTGCTCGAGCGGGAGATGACGGAAAACCCCAAAAACTGGATCCGCTACTACACCGGCACCGAAAAGGAGATAGCCATCAAGCGGCGGTACAGTTTTTCCGACCGCAGCCGCTATTATATGTCCCGCCCCGCAGTGGAGGACGCCCGCCGCAAGCTCTTCGAGAACATCGACAACCTCGATATCCCAATGAGCATGCTCAAGCAGTATATGCCCCTGCAGTATATCAAGGTGCGCGACGGCAGCCTGCAGATGAAGGCGCGCGAACTGGTGAAAGACAACGTGGTGACCTTGGTGGAGGATTACAACTACGCCGTCAAATACAACTATATGATCGGCGGGATCTTTGTCCGCTGAACGCAGAAAAAAACGGTTTGTTTTCCCGAAGAAATCGCCGCCGGCCGTATGGCCGGCGGCGATTCGGCGATATCTGCCGCTTTTTGGCGCGGCTGTGCTCCGGCGGCGCAGCGCCGGCCGGCCTGAACGGAAAAGCGCGGTTTTTGTGCCCGACGGACTTGTAAAGTCCGCGTCTTTTCTTTATAATGGAACATGGTGTTTTACAGACGCCGCTTGGGGAAAGGGACCGTTCCACCGGCAGCGGCCCTTTTGCGGCGACAAAGATAAACTATACGGGACAGGCAGGGTTCAGGCATGTTGAGAAAAAAAATCGAAAAAGCGCTGTTTGAGGGAAGGCTGCTGCAGGTCGGCTTCAAATTCCTGCGCCAAAGGCTGGATTGGCTCCTGGGCTGCCTGGCACGGTATCTCTATGCGCTCTTCACAAAGGTCGACCCGAAGCAGATCTTTTTCATCTCCTTTCAAGGGGATTTCACCTGCAACCCCAAATATATCGCGAACAAACTGATCGAAGAAAACGTCGACTGCAAAATGGTCTTTTCCGCCAGAAAGCACTCGATCGAAACGCCCGATTCGTTCCCGAAGGGCGTGCAACTGGTGGAGCAGTATTCGGCCGATTACTATAAGGAGATCGCAAAATCCAAGATCATCATCGTCAATTCCGTCGAGTTTTTGAAGAAGCCGACCTGGATCAAGCGCAGCCAGATCCTGATCGAAACCTGGCATGGCTCGCTGGGGATCAAGCGGTTCGATGCAGCCGTCAACAGCGGGAAGGCCTGGGTCTCGGCCGCCAGGCGCTGCGGCAGGCGGTCCGACTACATCATCTCGAACAGCACATTCGAGGATATGGTGTACCGGACGTCGTTCTGGCCGAAGACGCCGATCCTGCAATACGGCCACCCGCGCAACGACATCCTGTTCGACGAGGATCCCGACCTGCGGGAAGCCATCCTGACGGCGATCCTGCCTGAAGCGGAAGCCGACGCGGCTGAGGAAACCGCCGAAGATACCGCTGCGGGATCGGCCGAAGAACTCGCCGAAGCCCTCTCCAAAAGCGCCGGGGAGCCAAAGAAAGTCCATTATCTGCTGTATGCGCCGACGTTTCGCGACAGCCATAAACTGAGCCCCTATCTGAACGATTTTTCGCAACTGCGCAGGGCTCTGGAGACCCGCTTCGGCGGGGAATGGAAGGTTCTGATCCGCCTGCACCCCACCGTGCGGAAAATGGCAAAAAAATACCGGCAGAACAAGCACGCGATCGACGTGACCGCATACCCCGACATCCAGGAACTGATGATGATCGCCGATGCGGCGATCACGGATTACTCCAGTTGGATCTACGATTTCATCCTCACCAAACGGCCCGGGTTCCTGTACGTCCCCGACCTCGACCATTATGCCGATGAGCGCGGCTTCTACTACCCGCTTTCGAGCACGCCGTTCCCCCTTTCGATGTCTGTGGAGGAACTGTGCCAAAGCATTCTGGAATTTGACGAAGACGCGTATCGGAAAAAAGTGGACGCCTTTTTGGCGGACAAGGGCTGCGTGGAGGACGGACACGCCTCCGAACGGATCGTGGAAAAACTCAAAGAGATCCTCGGTTGAGCATCGGGGCGCAGAGCGGAGATGCGCGGGGTGACCGCCGGTTTCCATCCGCTTGAGAACAGGAGAAACGCATATGATCAGAATCGGCCGCATTCTGGCGCAACTGCTGTTTGCCGGCGTGGTTGTCTTTTTCGGACAGCGGCGCCTGCAAAAAAAATACAACCGGGCGATCTCGGTTGCTTTTCTGGTGCTGTGCTTCTGCGCGGCTTTTATCGGCGCCTCCCTGGCGGCGATGGCCCCCGCCGCGCCGCAGGCCGTTTTCCTGCCCGCCGCGGCTTTTTGCGCGGCTTTTCTAGTGTTGAGCGCGGCCGCCTATGCGTTGGTCCTGCTCGGATACAGGGGGGTCGCGTTCCTGCTCGCAAAGCGCAAGCCCAACGGCCCGATCGAAAAATACCTTCGGCTCCGCTTCCTGTTTGAAGAACTGGTCGCGCGCGATTTCAAAAACAAGTATAAGCGCACCGTTCTGGGCGTGGCCTGGAGCCTCCTCTCCCCCCTGCTGACGCTGCTCGTCATGCGGCTGGTGTTCACGCAACTCCTCGGAAGGGGGATCCCGCACTACACCATCTATCTGTTCTGCGGAACGCTGATCATGTCCTACTTCCGCGAATCCACCAACCAAGGCATGACTTCCCTGACCGGAAACGCCAACATCTTCACAAAGGTGAATGTTCCGAAATATCTCTTCCTGTTCTCCAAAAATGTGCAGACTCTCATCAATTTCGGGCTGACGCTCTGCATTTTCTTCCTGTTCTGCATCTTCGACGGGATCACCTTTACCTGGAAATTCACCCTGCTGCTCTACCCCATTTGCTGCATCCTTCTGTTTAACCTCGGCCTTGGGATGATTCTTTCGGCCCTGTACGTTTTTTTCAAAGATGTCCAGTACCTTTGGACGATCTTCCTCACGCTGCTGAACTATTTATCCGCGGTCTTCTACACGATCGACCATTTTGCCCCGCGGGTGCAGAACCTGTTCCTGCTCAATCCCGTCTACCTGTTCATCCGCTATTTCCGCAAGATCGTCATCGACGGCGTGATCCCCACCTGGCAGTTCCATGCCCTGATGCTGGCGGACGTGGCGATCGCGCTGGGCGTCGGCTGCTGGATGTATTACAAATACAACACAAAATTCCTGTACTACGTATGACCGGGCCGTAGAGGCGCGCGGCGCTGGGAGGGACTATGAGCATTCTGGAGGTCAAAAACGTCTCGATCCGATATATCACCGGGGACTTTAAGGACATCGGCCTGAAGGACTACGTGATCCGTCGGCTCAAAGGCGAATACCGCGTCAAGGAGTTCTGGGCCGACCGCCATATCACCTTCTCGCTGGAAAAGGGGGATATGCTCGGCATCATCGGCACGAACGGCGCCGGAAAATCGACGCTGCTCAAGGCGATCTCGGGCATCATGACCCCGACCGAGGGCAGCGTCCGCCGCGAGGGCAATCTGGCGGCGCTGCTGGAACTGGCCAGCGGCTTCGACAAGGACCTGACCGTGAAGGAAAACGCCTACCTGCGCGGCGCCATGCTGGGCTATACCCGCGCGTTCATGGATGAGACCTACGACGAGATCATCGACTTTGCAGAACTGAGAGAATTTGAGAACCGCCCCTTCAAACAACTCTCCTCGGGCATGAAATCGAGGCTGGCGTTTTCGATCGCAAGCCTCGTGCAGCCGGATATCCTGATCCTCGATGAGGTGCTCTCCGTCGGGGACGGCGCATTCCGCAAAAAAAGCGAAGCAAAGATGCGCGAGATCATCGCGGGCGGCGCCACCACACTGCTGGTCTCCCACTCGATCGAGCAGGTGCGCACCATGTGCAACAAGGTGCTGTGGCTGCACAAGGGCGAGCAAATGGCCTTTGGCGAAGACGTGGCGGGTATCTGCAGCCGCTATGAGGAGATGCTTGCCAAAATAGCGGAAAGGAAGGAGAAACCTGCCAAAAAACAGAACGCATTGAACCGTTCGCATCCATCCTAAACCTACTCTGACCACCATGAAAAACGGCCGCGGATCCGCCTCGGCCGTTTTTTGTTTTTATGAGACGGAAGATGAATTCCTCTCATCCAAAAGAAGTTTCCTGCTGACAAAATTGTAAACCATCACAATTCCGGTTACCGCAATCTTCGAAAGCATGTAGTGAATGCCAAAGTTCTCGACCAATACCCGCATTAGAAGCACCGTTAATCCAAGCCCAACGATGCTCATGATAACGAAAAGCAGAAATTCTTTTTTTTTATCAATGCCCTTTTTCGATCGAAAAATATACCGCATACTCAATAAATAGTTCACAACCGTAGAAGCCGAAAAGGAGACCGCACTTGAGATCAGGTAGGGAATTGTAAGTTGCTCTGTCATCACAATCATCAGGATATAATCCATCAAAAAACAGACGACGCCCACAATACCGAACCCCGTGATTTGTTTGATCAACCGATTCACGTTACGTCCTCCGGTTTCCTACGACCGTGGGAGCGTGCCTTTGCAACGGCCGCAGGGCTTATCAAAATTGCCAGTGTATAGGGAATCGTGCAAATGACAGGAAGTGCGTAGCGCACGGATCCGTTCACAGGAGAGATAAGGCAAACGCATATCAGTAAAAAGGATGGGATCAAAATTAGAATTTCTTTCGCGCGCCGGCTGTATAACAGATAGACAGCAGCGCTGAAGGTCAACAGAAAATAAAACCCGATTGTTAGCAGACTGCCAAATAACGGTACTTGGGATAGATTCCGAATCAAAACTTTTACAGAATTGCGGGCATAGCGCAAATTCTGCGGAGATTCCAATACGATTTCCTTGTAATCTTCTTCCGTAATATTATAGCGATCTGCCAATCCGGCATAAGCGTCAAAGAACCGTTGGACCGAATAGGTATCGTAAAAGCCCCAGCCGACCCCTCCCGGCTTTAAATCAAAATAGCGATATGTGCCGTTGAAGAAAGACGCGAAGTAAATCGATGGGGCATCAAAAAACTCTTTTAACCAGACCTTGAAGTATGCTTGCAGTTGAGGATTGGTTACCCCTTGGCGGAATTGTCCTTTCACATTATCTGCCCGGTTTGGGTCATAATTCTTGGCGATAATCTCCGCCCTCAAAACGCGGTCGATGACCTGATACTCCTCTTCCGGAATATTGCCTGGATAATCGCGCATAAAACGAGCCGTTTGCTGAAAAGGCACGGAAAGCATTTCCTGTATTCCTGAAGGACTTACGTTAAGCCTATCATATAGAATTCCCTCAAATCCCACGTTGAAACTTAAAATCAATAGAGCCATAACGGCAAACAACTCTTTGCGCTTGTAAACAAGCGCAAAGACGAAAAGCGTTACCGCCGCAAGATACCAACCAGGTTTTTTGCTGAGCGACAGAAAGAGGGTGCCCAAGAAAAGGTATAGACAAAAAGAACCTTTTTTCAAACATTCTCCGGCGGAATAAACGATCCGGGCCAAAAGCAAACTCACAACGATGAAAATGAGCGAAAACACTTCGTCAGAAAACATGCTCACGTGATGGATATTCACGCCGGGATGGAGTGCCGTCCATAAAAACACCAGGCATAGGATTCTTTTTCTCACTCCATAAAAATACAGTTCTTGTATAGCAAAAGTGTAAACGAGGCTACAAACCGCCATTTGTATGATCGTGTATAGCAATTGCCCAATCAAGACATTCCCAAGTTTTACGCCGATCCAGTAGAAACTGCCAAATACAAAGGTCAAAAACAATGGGTGATGCGCCGAGTAAAGAATATCGATGCCATCGGTACAAATTCTGCCCGCCACCCTTGTCGGCAGATGGAAGAACATCATGATCTGCCTGGTCGTATCCCCGGGGGAGATTCCGGGGAAAAAGATCACGAGATAGGGTAGCCAGCATAGCAAATAAAGCACAAAAACCTTCCAAAAAGCGCGCCTCGGCAGTTTACAACCCGAGTGGTTACTGTTGATTCTCCCCTGTCCATAATCCAAACCGGCAAACAGCAAAAAGGACAACGCTGTTCCGATCATCCACCAGGCAATGCCGATTTGGGCAATTTCCAAAAATCGATTGAAACTGGTATTCGAATAAGGAAACGAATACCCGGAATTGAATTCGTATGCGATTGTCTGTGTTGCAGAAACGAAAAGTCCCATGATCGCGCTGCTGAAGAACCGCCGTCTGTTATAGAGGAACGACCGCTCCAGTATGATCGGACTACCCTGCTTCATCATTGTTCTGCCTTTCCTGCTGCGTAAAAGAATACCGACAGGAACGATCCCATCATTCTTTCCGATGTCTCCATCACATGCCTTCGCTGTCGTCCATAGCGCGAATCAACTCTATCTCAAAATCCTGTCGATTTTTCTGCCGAATTGTTTCAAGCATCATCCCGGAAAAGAAAGATTGAATTGCCGCAATCATCAGAAATCCGCTGACAATCAGCGTCGGGAACCGCGGGACAAGTCCGGTTCTGAAAAACTCCACAAAAACAGGAAGTACCAATAGAACCGCAAAAACGGCCAAAAATATCGCCGCCCATCCATAAAAAACCATCGGTTTGTAATTTCGGAACAACCTCCCGATCGTTCGCAAAACCTTGATCCCATCGGAATAAGTATTCAACTTGGAATTGCTGTTTTCAGGCCTGTCCCGATAGTCGACTACCACATTCTCTACTGCCAGATTTTTATCGATTGCGTGGATGCTCATTTCCGTTTCGATCTCAAATCCTCTTGAAAGAACCGGAAAGGTTTTTACAAAGCGATAACTAAAGGCCCGGTATCCCGTCATAATATCTTTGATGTCGCTTTTGAATAAAAGATTGATACTCCTGCGAACAAGAGTGTTTCCAAAATTGTGAAACGGCCGTTTGTTTTCTGCAAAATATGTAGAAGAAAGCCGATCGCCCACTACCATGTCTGCCTGCTGTTCCAAAACCATGCGGATCATCTCAGGCGCCGCTTCCGCCGGATAGGTATCGTCTCCATCGACCATCAGATAGCATTTTGCATCGATCTCCGCAAACATGCGGCGAATAACATTTCCTTTCCCCTGGCGATGCTCATATCGCACAACGGCGCCTGCTGCTCTTGCAATCTCATCCGTGTGGTCATTCGAATTATTGTCGTAAACGTAAATAATGCCGTCGCTCGGAAGCACGCGCCTGAAATCCGAGACCACTTTCGCAATGGTCATCGCTTCATTATAACAGGGGATCAACACTGCTATCTGATCCATTCCCGCACTCCTCCTCAAGAAAGGCGTTCCGATCGGCGGTCGCTACTATCAAATAGTATACCCGATATATCGGGAATAGTCAATACAGTCTGCGCTGTGTACAATAAAGAAAAAGGACTGATTCCTTTGATTTCTTATACACCGCTTTGGATCACGATGAAAAAGCGTGGCATCACCACGTACAAATTGATCAACGATTATTCTTTCAGCCGCGGAACGCTTGACTCCCTGAAGCAAAATCGCAATGTCACAATGGCAACAATCCATGATCTTTGCAAAATCCTTTCCTGCAATATATCGGACATCGTAGAATATATACCGGATGATTCCCAAAAAGAATAGATGCATGCTTATTGGCGTATGCATCTATTCTTTTTGGAACTCGCCCATTCCCTTTGTTTTTGACACGATCAGATTTGCTTCCCTGATTCATAGCCGCAGCGCCGATAGAGGCAAAAAACAGCCATGGCCGAAGCCATGGCTGTTTTTCGCTTACAGCGGAGAATCAGTCGTTGATGTCGATGACAACGCCGGAACCGACGGTACGGCCGCCCTCGCGGATGGCGAAGCGGAGGCCTTTTTCGATCGCGATCGGGGTGATCAGTTCGACCTTCATGTCGATGTTGTCGCCGGGCATGCACATCTCAACGCCGTCCGGCAGCGCGATGACACCGGTCACGTCGGTGGTTCTGAAATAGAACTGCGGACGATAGTTGTTGAAGAACGGGGTGTGACGGCCGCCTTCGGACTGCTTCAGGACGTAGACCTGGCCGGTGAACTTGGTGTGCGGATGGATGGAGCCGGGCTTGCAGAGGACCTGGCCGCGCTCGATCTCGGTTCTCTGGACACCGCGCAGCAGCGCGCCGATGTTGTCGCCGGCCTCGGCATAATCGAGGACCTTGCGGAACATTTCCAGACCGGTGACGACGGTCTTGCGCTTCTCTTCGGTCAGACCGACAATCTCGACTTCCTCGCCGACCTTGATCTGTCCGCGCTCGACACGGCCGGTGGCGACGGTGCCGCGGCCGGTGATCGTGAAGACGTCCTCAACCGGCATCAGGAAGGGCTGGTCGGCCTTGCGGTCGGGGGTGGGGATATAACTGTCGACGGCGTCGAGCAGTTCCTTGATGCAGTCGTAAGCGGGGTCGTCGGGGTTGTTGGGAGCCTCGAGGGCCTTCAGCGCGGAACCCTTGATGATCGGGATCTCGTCGCCCGGGAACTCATACTTGTCGAGGGTCTCGCGGATCTCCATCTCGACGAGTTCGAGCAGTTCCTCATCGTCGACCTGGTCGACCTTGTTCATGAACACGACGATCGCGGGCACGCCCACCTGGCGGGCCAGCAGGATGTGCTCCTTGGTCTGGGCCATCGGGCCGTCGGTGGAGGCGATGACGAGGATCGCGCCGTCCATCTGCGCGGCGCCGGTGATCATGTTCTTGATATAGTCGGCGTGTCCGGGGCAGTCGACGTGCGCATAATGGCGGTTGTCGGTCTCATACTCGACGTGAGCGGTGTTGATGGTGATGCCGCGCTCTCTCTCCTCGGGGGCCTTATCGATCATGTCATAGGCCTCATACTGAGCCTGGCCCTTCATGGACAGATACTTGGTGATCGCAGCGGTCAGCGTGGTCTTGCCGTGGTCGACGTGGCCGATGGTGCCGATGTTGACGTGGGGCTTGGTTCTCTCGAATTTTGCCTTTGCCATTGTGAGTTTTCCTCCCTTTTGTTCAATCGTGTTTGGTTCGAAAGATTATTTTTGATGCTTCATTCCAAAAAGCAATGAAACCGTTACCGCTTGCCGCGGTCGGTGATGATGCCTTCCGCGATGGACTTGGGCACCTCGACGTAGTGCGAGGGCTCCATCGTGTAGTTGCCGCGCCCCTGCGACTTGGAGCGGAGGTCGGTCGCGTAGCCGAACATCTCGGCCAGCGGGACGAAAGCGTCGATCTCCTGCGCGCCGAACCGGGCCTGCATGCCCTGGATCTGGCCGCGGCGGGAGTTGAGATCGCCCATCACGTCGCCCATATACTCCTCCGGCACGGTGACGCAGACTTTCATCATCGGCTCTAGGATGGCGGGATCCGCCTTGCGCATGGCGTCTTTGAACGCCATGGAGCCGGCGATCTTGAACGCCATTTCGGACGAGTCGACCTCGTGGAAGGAGCCGTCGTACAGCGTGACCTTGCAGTCGACGACGGGATAGCCCGCGAGCACGCCCGCCTGCATCGCGCCCTGGATACCGGCATCGACGGCGGGGATATACTCCTTCGGGATCGCGCCGCCCACGACGGCGTTGACGAACTCGTAGCCCTTGCCGGACTCGTTGGGCTCCAGGCGGATCTTGACGTGACCGTACTGGCCCTTGCCGCCGGACTGGCGGGCGTATTTCGTCTCCTGCTCGACGGATTTGCGGATCGTCTCTTTGTAGGCGACCTGAGGCTTGCCGACGTTCGCTTCCACGCGGAACTCGCGCAGCAGGCGGTCGACGATGATCTCCAGATGCAGTTCGCCCATGCCCGCGATGATCGTCTGCCCCGTCTCCTGATCGGTGTAGGTGCGGAAGGTGGGGTCTTCCTCGGCCAGTTTAGCCAGCGCGATGCCCATCTTCTCCTGACCGGCTTTGGTCTTGGGCTCGATCGCGACGCGGATGACGGGTTCCGGGAATTCCATCGACTCGAGGATGATCGGGTGCTTCGGGTCGCAGAGCGTGTCGCCGGTGGTCGTGTTCTTGAGGCCGACGGCCGCCGCGATGTCGCCCGCGTAGCAGGTCTCGATATCCTTGCGGTGGTTGGCATGCATCTGCAGGATGCGGCCGAGCCGCTCGCTCTGGTCCTTGACCGAGTTGAGCACGCCGGAGCCCGCGTCGACCGTGCCGGAATAGACGCGGAAGAAGCAGAGTTTACCGACGTAGGGGTCGGTCATGATCTTGAACGCGAGCGCCGCAAACGGTTCGCTGTCGGAGGAAGGACGCTCCTCCTCCTTGTCCGTCTTCGGGTTGATCCCGCGGATATGCGGGATATCCGTCGGAGCGGGCATATAATCGACGATGGCATCGAGCAGCATCTGCACACCCTTGTTGCGGTACGAGGTGCCGCACAGGACGGGGACCATCTCGTTGGAGATCGTAGCCTTGCGGATCACGCGCTTGATCTCCTCAATGGAGACCTCCTCGCCCTCGAGGTACTTTTCCATCAGTTCCTCGTCGAGTTCCGCGACGGCATCGAGCAGGGCGGCGCGGTATTCCTCCGCCTTCTCCCTCATCTCATCGGGGATCTCCTCAATGCGGATGTCCTTGCCCATGTCGTCGTAGTAGACCTCGGCCTTCATCGTGAGCAGGTCGATGATCCCCTTGAACGAGTTTTCCTCGCCGATCGGCAGTTGGATCGGGACCGCGTTGCACTTCAAACGATCCCGGATCATGTTGAGAACGTTGTAGAAGTTGGCGCCCATGATATCCATCTTATTGACGTAGATCATGCGCGGGACCTGGTATTTGTCGGCCTGGCGCCAAACCGTTTCGGACTGGGGTTCGACGCCGCCCTTGGCGCACATGACGGTCACAGAACCGTCGAGCACGCGCAGCGAACGTTCGACCTCGACCGTAAAGTCCACGTGTCCGGGGGTGTCGATGATGTTGATGCGGTGATCCTTCCAGTAGCAAGTCGTCGCGGCGGACGTGATCGTGATGCCGCGCTCCTGTTCCTGGGCCATCCAGTCCATGGTGGCGGAGCCGTCGTGCGTTTCGCCGATCTTGTGATTGATGCCCGTGTAGTACAGGATCCGCTCGGTCGTGGTGGTTTTACCGGCATCGATATGGGCCATGATGCCGATGTTTCTGGTCATCTCCAGAGAGACGTCTCTTGACATTGTGTCCTCCTAAACGTATGGGTCAGACGGAACTCACCATCTGAAATGGGCAAACGCCTTGTTGGCCTCCGCCATTTTGTGCGTATCCTCGCGCTTTTTGCAGGCGGCGCCGGTGTTGTTGAGAGCATCCATGATCTCTCCGGCAAGCCTTTCCTGCATCGTCCGTTCGGAACGGGCGCGGGCATACGAGGTGAGCCAGCGCAGGCCGAGCGTCTGCCTTCTGGCAGGACGGACCTCCAGCGGGACCTGGTAGGTCGCGCCGCCGACACGGCGGGCCTTGACCTCCAGGACCGGCATGATGTTCTCAAGAGCCTGCTCAAACGCTTCGAGCGGCTCTTTGCCGGTCTTTTCCTTGACGATGTCGAACGCGCCGTAGACGATCTTCTGGGCGACGCCCTTCTTTCCATCGTACATCACGTTGTTGACCAGTCTGGTGACCATTTTGGATCCGTAGACCGGATCCGGCAGAACATCACGTTTTGCGATATTACCTCTTCTTGGCACTTCTCTTCCCTCCTTCATCAGGAAAATGAAATCATTGGTACTCGAAAGCAAGAATTCTTCCGTGCGCGCCAATGCAGAGGCTTTGCGGGGATGCCGCGCGCGGATCGCGCGCGGATCGGCACTCCCTGTATCAAAAACTCCGCATTGTGATGCGGCATCTTAAAATTTCTTTACTTTGCGGCACCGGCCTTCGGTCTCTTGGCGCCGTACTTGGATCTGGCCTGCCTGCGGTTGGCAACGCCCTGGGTGTCGAGCGTACCGCGGATGATGTGGTAACGAACGCCCGGGAGATCCTTGACACGACCGCCGCGGATCAGAACGACGGAGTGCTCCTGGAGATTGTGGCCGATGCCCGGGATATAGGCCGTGGCCTCGATCCCGTTGGACAGCCTGACTCTCGCAACTTTACGGAGAGCGGAGTTCGGCTTCTTGGGAGTCTGGGTACGGATCGCCGTGCAGACGCCGCGCTTTTGCGGGGAGTTCTGGTCGATCGATCTGCGCTTCTTGGAGTTCCATCCTTTGAGCAGCGCCGGCGCCGTCGATTTTTTCTCGACCGCCTGTCTGCCCTTTCTGACGAGCTGGTTAAAAGTCGGCATGAATCGCAATTCCTCCTTTCTCGATTTTTCGGGATGTTCTACGCAAAAAACGGCCATCTGCACGGGACAGATCGCCGTTTTTGCAACAACTGTACCCAATTTCTCATTTTATCATAGCGTTCCAGAACTTGTCAACAATTTTCTGGCGCGATTTTCGTGAAAAATTACGAACAGCGTTTGTTTTTTCCATTCGGTCAGCCGATCACGGTTCCCTCAAAAACGGGGGCGTTTTCCTCGAATTCGAGGTGCACGTCGTCGTAGAGGACCGTGCCGGTGCCGGCCGGGACGAGTTTGCCGATGATGACGTTCTCCTTGAGGCCGGAGAGCGGGTCGACCTTGCCCTTGATAGCAGCCTCGGTCAGCACGCGGGTCGTCTCCTGGAAAGAGGCGGCCGACATGAACGACTCGGTGACGAGCGACGCCTTGGTGATGCCGAGCAGCACGGGCACGGAGGTGGCGAAATGCGGCTCCTCACCGGTCTCTGCCGCGCGGCGGGCGATCTCGGCATTGGTCTGCGCGAGTTCGCTCTTCTCCACGTGGACGCCCGGGATCAGCGCGCTGTCGCCGCCGTCCTCCACGCGCACCTTGCGCATCATCTGGCGGACGATGACCTCGATGTGCTTGTCGTTGATATCGACGCCCTGCGTGCGGTAGACGCGCTGGACTTCCTTGATGAGGTAGTCCTGCACGGCCAACTCGCCGGAAACGGCCAGGATCTCGTTGGGCTCGGCCGAGCCCTCGGTGAGCAACTCGCCTTTTTCAACGCGGTCGCCCTCCTGGAAGCGGCGGGTCGCGCCGTAGACGATCTGCTTCTCGTAGCGCTCGCCGTCCTCATTCGTGATGACGACGAGTTCGCCGCCCTTCGGGTCCTTCTCATAGGAGACGGTGCCCGCGATGTGGGCGATCACGGCGGCGTTCTTCGGCTTCCTCGCCTCGAACAGTTCCTCGACGCGCGGCAGACCCTGCGTAATGTCCGCCGCCGACGCGATGCCGCCGGTGTGGAACGTGCGCATCGTCAACTGCGTGCCGGGTTCGCCGATCGACTGGGCGGCGATGATGCCGACCGCTTCGCCGATGCCGACGGGCTGCTTGTTGGCGAGGTTCGCGCCGTAGCAGCGGGCGCAGACGCCGTGGTGCGAATGGCAGTTGAGGATCGAGCGGATCTTGACCTTTTCGAAGCCGGCATCCACGATGCGCTGGGCGTCTTCCGCCGTCATCATGCGGTCGCGGGTCATCACGACCTCGCCGGTCTTCTCATCCACCAGATCGTCGGCCAGCCAGCGGCCGGTCAGGCGCTCCTTGAGGCTCTCGATCTCGCGGCCGGCGTCCACGATCGCAACGGCTTCGATGCCCTCGTGGGTGCCGCAGTCCTCCTCGCGGATGATGACGTCCTGCGAAACGTCGACGAGGCGGCGCGTCAGATAGCCCGAGTCGGCCGTGCGCAGCGCGGTATCGGCCAGGCCCTTGCGGGCGCCTCTCGAGGAGTTGAAGTAGTCGAGGACGGTGAGGCCCTCGCGGTAATTCGCCTTGATCGGCAACTCGATCGCGCGGCCGGAGGTGTTGGCGATCAGTCCGCGCATACCGGCGAGCTGACGGATCTGATCCATCGAGCCGCGGGCGCCGGAATCGGCCATCATGAAGATCGGGTTGTTTTCGTCGAAGCATTTTTCGAGCGCGTCCTTGACCTTGGAGGTCGTCTCGTTCCACGTGCTGATGACGCGCTCGTAGCGCACCTCGTCGGAGATAAAGCCGCGGCGGTACTGGCGGGTGATCGCGTCGACCTTCTGCTCGGCCTCCGCGAGATAGGCGGCTTTTTCCTCGGGGATGACGGCGTCGCAGACGGCGACGGTCAGCGCGCCCTTCGTCGAATACTTGAACCCCTGCGCCTTGATGGCATCGAGCATCTCGGAGGCGATCGTCGTGCCGTGGCGGTTGATGCAGCGGTCGATGATATCGCCGAGGGACTTCTTCTTGACCAAAAACTCCACCTCGAGTTTGAGGCGGTTCTCGGGAAGCGAGCGGTCGACGTAGCCCAGATCCTGCGGGATCGGATCGTTGAAGATGATGCGGCCCGCCGTCGTCGTGATGATACCGGAGACCGTCTCCCCTTCCCATTCGACCGTGCGGCGCACTTTGATCGGCGCGTGCAGGCTGATCACGCCCTCGCTGTAAGCCATGAGGACTTCGTCGAAATCGCGGAACGCCTTTCCAGCGCCCTTTTCGTCCTCGCGCACCATCGTCAGGTAGTAGGAACCGAGCACCATGTCCTGCGTCGGCACGGCGACGGGGCGGCCGTCGGAAGGCTTGAGCAGGTTGTTGGCCGCCAGCATCAGGAAACGGGCCTCGGCCTGCGCCTCCGCGGAAAGCGGCACGTGCACGGCCATCTGGTCGCCGTCGAAGTCGGCGTTGAACGCGGTGCAGACCAGCGGATGCAGTTTGAGCGCGCGGCCCTCGACGAGCACCGGCTCAAACGCCTGGATGCCGAGGCGGTGCAGCGTGGGGGCGCGGTTCATCAGGACGGGGTGATCCTTGATAACGATCTCGACGGCATCCCAGACTTCCTTCTGCTGGCCGCGCTCGACCATCTTGCGCGCATTTTTGATGTTCGTGGCAATCTTCTGGTCGACGAGGCGCTTCATGACGAAAGGCTTGAAGAGTTCGAGGGCCATCTCTTTGGGCAGGCCGCACTGGTACATCTTGAGTTCGGGCCCCACCACGATGACGGAACGGCCGGAGTAGTCGACGCGCTTGCCGAGCAGGTTCTGGCGGAAGCGGCCCTGCTTGCCCTTGAGCATATCGGAAAGCGACTTGAGCGCGCGGTTGTTCGGCCCCGTGACGGGGCGGCCGCGGCGGCCGTTGTCGATCAGGGCGTCGACGGCTTCCTGCAGCATGCGCTTCTCATTGCGCACGATGATGTCGGGCGCGCCGAGTTCGAGCAGTTTCTTCAGGCGGTTGTTGCGGTTGATGACGCGGCGGTAGAGATCGTTGAGGTCGCTCGTCGCAAAGCGGCCGCCGTCGAGTTGCACCATCGGGCGGATATCCGGCGGGATGACGCTGATGACGTCGAGGATCATCCACTCGGGGCGGTTGCCCGAGAGGCGGAAAGCCTCCACGACCTCGAGGCGCTTGAGCAGTTTCGCCCGCTTCTGGCCGGAGGCGTTGGCGAGTTCCTCCTTGAGTTCGGCGGAAAGTTCCTCCAGGTCGATCTGCTGCAGCAGTTTCTTGACCGCCTCGGCGCCCATGCCGGCGTCGAACTCGTCCTCGTAGGCCTCGCGCAGATCGCGGTATTCCTTTTCGGAGAGGAGTTGATATTTTTTCAAACTCGTGATACCGGGGTCGATCACGACATAAGCCGCGAAATAGAGCACCTTTTCCAGCAGGCGCGGGGACATGTTGAGCAGCAGCCCCATGCGGGAGGACGTGCCCTTGAAATACCAGATATGCGAAACGGGCGCGGCCAGTTCGATGTGGCCCATGCGCTCGCGGCGCACCTTGGCGCGAGTGACCTCGACGCCGCAGCGCTCGCAGATCTTCCCTTTATAGCGGATGCGCTTGTAGCGCCCGCAGTAGCACTCCCAGTCCTTCGTCGGCCCGAAGATGCGCTCGCAGTAGAGGCCGTCTCGCTCGGGCTTGAGGGTGCGGTAGTTGATCGTTTCGGGCTTTTTCACTTCGCCGTAGGACCAGGAACGGATCTGTTCGGGGGAGGCAAGACCGATCTTGATCGACTCAAACTCATTGAATTCCATTCTGTTTCCTCCCTGCTCAATCATCAAATTTTTCGTCGCCCGCGTCGTCGAGCCCGAGGTCGTCGAACAGGTCTTCGGAGAAGGCCTCCGATTCGCCCTCCTCGTTCTCGAGGCCGAATCCGCTGTTCGCAAACTCGCCCTCGTCTGCGACAGCCGGAGCGAACATGGCGTCGTCCGCGGCGGGCAGGCCGAAGGTGTCGTCGTCGTCGAAGTTCTGCTTGAGGTCGATCTCGTTGCCGTCCCGGTCGAGGACGCGCACATCGAGCGCGAGCGACTGCAGTTCCTTGATCATCACCTTGAACGCCTCGGGGATGCCGGGCTTCGGCACGTTGCGGCCCTTCACGATGGCCTCGAAGGTCTTCACGCGGCCGACCACGTCGTCGGACTTGATCGTGAGGATCTCCTGCAGCGTGTAGGCGGCGCCGTAGGCCTCGAGGGCCCACACTTCCATTTCGCCGAAGCGCTGGCCGCCGAACTGCGCCTTGCCGCCGAGCGGCTGCTGCGTGACGAGCGAGTAGGGGCCGGTGGAGCGGGCGTGGATCTTGTCGTCGACGAGGTGATGCAGTTTGAGGTAGTACATATAGCCGACCGTGACGCGGTGGTCGAACAGTTCGCCGGTGCGGCCGTCGTAGAGTTCGGTCTTGCCGTCCTCATCGAAGCCGGCCATGCGCAGCGCCTCGCGGATATCGGCTTCCTTCGCGCCGTCGAACACGGGGGTCATCATCTTGTAGCCGAGGGCGGCGGCCGCGCGGCCGAGGTGCACCTCGAGCACCTGCCCGATGTTCATGCGCGAAGGCACGCCGAGCGGGTTGAGCAGGATATCGAGCGGCTGCCCGCCGGGCAGGTAGGGCATATCCTCCTGCGGCAGGATGCGCGAGACGACGCCCTTGTTGCCGTGGCGTCCGGCCATCTTGTCGCCGACGGAGAGTTTGCGCTTCTGCGCGACGTAGCAGCGCACCACCATGTTGACGCCGGGCGAGAGTTCGTCGCTCGTCTCGCGGGTGAACACCTTGACGTCCACCACGATGCCGTATTCGCCGTGCGGCACGCGCAGCGAAGTATCGCGCACCTCGCGCGCCTTTTCGCCGAAGATCGCGCGCAGCAGGCGCTCCTCTGCGTTGAGTTCGGTTTCGCCCTTGGGCGTCACTTTGCCGACGAGGATGTCGCCGGTGCGCACCTCCGCGCCGATGCGGACGATGCCGCGCTCGTCGAGTTCCTTGAGCATATCCTCGCCCACGTTCGGGATCTCGCGGGTGATCTCCTCGGGCCCGAGTTTCGTATCGCGAGCCTCGATCTCATATTCCTCGATGTGCACCGAGGTGTAGATATCCTCTTTCACAAGGCGCTCGTTGATGAGAACGGCGTCCTCGTAGTTGTAGCCTTCCCAGGTCATGAAGCCGATCAGCATGTTCTTGCCGAGCGAGATCTCGCCGTTGCAGGTGGCGGGGCCGTCGGCCAGCACGTCGCCGACCTCGACCGCGTCCCCTTTGTCGACGATGGGGCGCTGGTTGATGCAGGTGCCCTGGTTGGAGCACATGAACTTGATCATGCGGTACTCGTGGTCGACGCCGCTCTCGTCCGTGACGACGATGCGGTCGGCAGAGACGTATTTGACGGTGCCTTTCTCCTTCGCGATGACCGCCACGCCGGAATCGACGGCGGCCTTGTATTCCATGCCGGTGCCGACGATCGGGCTTTCGGTCTTGAGCAGCGGAACGGCCTGGCGCTGCATGTTCGAGCCCATCAGGGCGCGGTTTGCGTCGTCGTTCTCCAAAAAGGGGATCATCGCCGTTGCGACGGAGACGACCATCTTCGGGGAAATATCCATGAAATCGACCTTTTCGCGCTCGATCTCCAAAATGGAATCGCGGAAGCGCGCGGCGACCTTCGGGCGGGCGAAGACGCCGTCCTCACCGATCGGTTCGTTGGCCTGCGCGACGACGTACTCGTCCTCGACGTCGGCCGTCATATACACGACTTCGTCACTGATGCGGCCGGTGCCGTGCTCCACCCTGCGGTAGGGCGCTTCGATGAAGCCGTATTCGTTGATGCGCGCGAACGTGGCCAGATACGAGATCAGGCCGATGTTCGGGCCTTCCGGCGTCTCGATCGGGCACATGCGGCCGTAGTGGGTGTAGTGCACGTCGCGGACCTCGAATCCCGCGCGGTCGCGCGAGAGGCCGCCCGGACCGAGCGCCGAGAGGCGGCGCTTATGCGTCAGTTCCGCGAGGGGGTTGTTCTGGTCCATAAACTGCGAAAGCGGAGAGGAGCCGAAAAACTCCTTGATCGCCGCGACGACGGGGCGGATGTTGATGAGCGACTGCGCCGAAGCCGTCTCGCTCTGGTCCTGCGCCTGGGTGGCCATGCGCTCGCGGATCACGCGCTCCATGCGCGAAAAACCGATGCGGAACTGGTTCTGCAGCAGTTCGCCCACCGAGCGGATGCGGCGGTTGCCGAGGTGGTCGATATCGTCGTCGGTGCCGATGCCGACGGAGAGATTGCACAGATAGCCGATCGAAGCATAGATATCATCGAAAATAATGTGCTTGGGGACGAGTTCGTCGACGTGGGAAGCGATCGCTTCGCGCAGCGCCTCGCGATCGTCGCCGCACTCCTCGAGGATCCGCCGCAGCGTGGGGAACCAGACCCGCTCTTTCGCGGGCTTTCCGGTGACGCCGACGGCCTGCACATCGAGGAAGTCGGCGAGGTACACCATGTTGTTCGAGCGCACGCGGACGGGGTGCTCGCCGACGGTGATCGTCACGCACGATACGCCGGCGGCCTCGATGGCGCGGGCGTCCTCGCGGGAGAGGACGCGCCCCTCCTCGAAGAGCACCTCGCCGGTCAGCGGGGCAACCACAGGTTCGGCCAGCGCATGCCCGACGATGCGGGGCGAAAGCGCCAGTTTCTTGTTGTATTTGTAGCGCCCGACCTTGGAGAGATCGTAGCGTCTGGGGTCAAAGAACAGCGAATTCAGATGGGCGCGGGCGCTCTCCGTCGTCGGGGGCTCGCCCGGGCGCAGTTTGCGGTAGACCTCCTGCAGCGCCTCGGGAGAGGTCTTGATCGTGTCGCGGTCGAGCGTGGTGTGCAGCAGTTCGCTCTCGCCGAAGTAGTCGAGGATCTCCTCGTCGGTGTGCAGTTCCTCCAGCGCGCGGATGAACGTCGTCACCGGCAGTTTGCGGTTCTTGTCGATGCGCACCCAGAATACGCCGTTGGAATCGGTCTCGTATTCGAGCCACGCGCCGCGGTTCGGGATCACGGTGGAGGCGTAGAGTTCGCGGCCGGATTTGTCGCGGCTCCTGGCGTAGTAGACGCCGGGCGAACGCACAAGCTGCGAAACGATCACGCGCTCGGCGCCGTTGATGACGAACGTCCCGGTCTCCGTCATGATCGGGAAATCGCCCATAAAGATGCGCTCTTCCTTGATCTCGCCGGTGGAGCGGTTGTACAGGCTCGTCGTGACCATCAGCGGGGCGGCATAGGTGGCGTCTCGCTCCTTGCACTCCGCAATGGTGTACTTGGGATTGTCTTCGAGTTTGTAGTCGATGAAGTTCAGGACCAGGTTGTCCTGGTAGTCGGTGATCTCCGACATATCGTCGAATACTTCCCGCAGGCCCTCCTCAAGAAACCAGCGATAGGAGTTCTTCTGCACCTCGATCAGGTTGGGCATATCCAGCACTTCGTCGATCTTGCCGAAACTCATGCGGACATTCTTCCCGAGGTTGACAGGTTTGACCTTCAACATAGGTTACGCTCACTCCATTTCTCATATCGGTCGGTTTTGGCATCCTCTACAAAAATTTCATGCCGTTCTTGGGGCATTTGATGGCTATCCCCCTGATTTTCGGTGAAGTTTTGTGTACTTTTTCTGAAAGTGGACACTCTTAGCCATGATAACTCAGTCTGGTATTATATCGGGTTGGTTCGGGCCTGTCAAGAGGCGTTTTTCTGTTTTCATCCGATTTTTCAAAAAAATTTTTGCTTCGATCGGGCGGATTTGCAGCACCTCCCCTCCCGCAGCGCGGATATTACGCTGAATTTTTTCAACGGTTTTTGTGCGTTTCGCTGTTTTTTACAGTTTGCACGAGATCCATTTCCCCGCGGATGGTAAAAAATGCGGCATGCAGGGTCCGCTTTTTACGGCTTTTCTGCGCCGGATCTCCCGAAAAAAGGATTGACGGGCCCGACGCCCATCCTGTATGATGGAAAAAATGCGCTGCGTTGTGTTTATGCGCCCTGCAGACGGATTGCAGGGATATTTTGCGCTGATTATACAAAGAGCGGAGGCAACGGAAACATGGTGGCAAAAGGGATCGCCAAAAAAATCGATTTTCTGATGAAAATCACCAATACACAGAACGCCGCGCTGGGGCGGGCTCTGAACTTCGACGCCTCCTATATCAGCCGGATCCGCAACGGGAAACGCGGCCTGCCGCCGCACCAGCCTTTTATCTGGCCCGCAGCGGCGTATTTTGCAGGCGCTGTGCAGGAGGACTATCAAAAGCGCGCCGTCGTGCAGGAACTGCACCTCGATGTCCCCTATCCCGAAAGCGAAGAGGCGGCAAAACAACTGCTGGCGGCGTGGCTCAAAAGCGAGACCACGCAGCTCGACCCCGTATCGCGCCTGCTGACCAACATCGCCGCTCCGCCGCGGTTTTCCCTGCCGGAGGCGGACTATCCCGCCACAGGCGGAAATGAAACACAAGCCGCGCTCTTTTACGGGAATGCAGGCAAACGCGACGGCGTCATCACACTCCTGTCCTCCCTGTGCGAGACCGGCGAGGCGAACACCCTGCTGCTGCACTCCGACGAAGACATCGCCTGGCTGTTTGAGGATCCGTCTTTTGCCCGCGCCTGGGCTGCGCTGCTGCTGCGGTTCATTCACAACGGAGGACGTATCCGGATCATTCACTCGATCAGCCGCGACGCAAACGAAATGTGGGAAGCGGTTCGCAAATGGCTTCCGCTCTACATGACCGGAGCGATCGAGCCGTACTACTACCCCCGCCTGCGGGACGGCATCTGCCACCGGACGCTGTTCGTCGCGCCCGGCCGCTGCGCCATGATCGCCGACTCCGTGCAGGGCCAGGCGGGCGACTCGCTCAATCTGCTGGTGCGGGACCGGGACGCCGTGGCCGCGCTGGAGGGGGAATTTGCCGCATATCTGGCTCTGTGCCGCCCGCTCATGGAGATCGTCCATCCCAAAAGCCCGAAAGAACTCGCGCCGCTGCTGCGCACTTTTTCGGATGTGCAAAGCGATGCGCCTGCCGCCCTTTTTGAACATATGGCGGTCTGCGCCCGAGAGGGATTCGGGGCGCTGGTCATCAAAACCGACGAGCCCTATGCCGCTTTCCTTTTGAAAGAGCCCCGCATGGTCGCCGCGATCGAGGAATATCTGCAGAACCTTTCCCCAGAAGAAAGTGCCGCCGGCAGGCGGACCGCCGCACAATTGCAGGAATACATCCGGTCCTACGAGGCGTGATCCCCGGCGTCCCCTCTTTCCAATGCAAAAAGCCGCCCCTTTCACACCGTTGCGAAAGGGGCGGCTATTGATGGGCGCGGCGGTGATTCCGCCGTGACGCAACCGCTCATCCTGGCGCCGCAGGGGGAGCCGCTGCAACCGCGGCCCTTCCCGCAGAAAAAATCCCCGTCCGGCAAGCGAACGGGGATTTTTTCTGCATTTCTTTACTTGTTGAATGCGACGAACGCCCTATAGGTCTGGTAGACGTCGCTTTTGGCGACGATCTCGAACGGCGCGTGCATCGAGAGCACGGGCACGCCGATATCCACCACGTCCACGTTGTAGGCCGAAATGAACATCGCGACCGTGCCGCCGCCGCCCTCGTCCACCTTGCCGAGTTCACCCGTCTGCCACTGGACGCCGTCGGCATCGAGCAGGCGGCGCACCTCGCCGACAAATTCCGCGGAGGCGTCGTTGGTGCCGGACTTTCCGCGCGCGCCGGTGTATTTTGTCACGGCGGGGCCGTAGTTGCAGTAGGCGGCGTTGTTCTTCTCATGCACCTCGCCGTAGGTCGGATCGAACGCGGCGTTCACGTCCGCCGAGAGGCACTTCGACTTTGAAAGCACGTGGCGGCCGGCCTCGCCGAAGCAGGCGGCCAGATCCTCGATGAAATAGACAAGATAGCGCGAGTTGAGGCCCGTGTTGCCCTCGGAACCGATCTCCTCCTTGTCGGCGAGGACGGTGACGGTCGTATAGGCCGGATCCGCAACATGGAGCGCCGCCATGACCGCGGGATAGGCGCAAACGCGGTCGTCGTGGCCGTAGCCGCCGATAAAACTGCGGTCGAACCCGACGTCGCAGGCATGGAACGCGGGCACCATCGTGAGTTCCGCGGAGAGGAAATCGGCCTCCACCACGCCGTATTTTTCATTGAGCAGTTTGAGGATGGCGAGTTTGACGCGCTCGGACGCCTTGTCGTCGCGGAACATGCGCCCGCCGACGAGCACGTTGAGCGCTTCGCCCTTGACGACGTCCGGCGCCTTGCGGGACATCTGCTCCGCGGCGAGATGCGGCAGCAGGTCGGTGACGCAAAACACGGGGTCGCCCTCGTCCTCGCCGACGATCACGGGGATCTTTTCGCCGTCCGCGCGCACGATCACGCCGTGCAGCGCCAGCGGGATCGTCGTCCACTGGTATTTCTTGATGCCGCCGTAGTAGTGCGTCTTGAAAAGCGCCAACTGCGCCTCTTCATAGAGGGGGTTGGGCTTGAGGTCGAGGCGCGGCGAGTCGATGTGCGCCGCCGTGATGCGCACGCCCTCGGCGATGGGCCGTTTACCGATCGTGCAGAGGATCAGCGCCTTGCCGCGGTTGTTGAGGAACACGCGGTCGCCGGCCTTGTAGGTCTTTTTCGGGTCGAAGGCCGTAAACCCTTTTTCGCGCGCCATCGAGATCGTGATCTCGACGGCCTCGCGCTCGGTCTTGGCCAGATCGAGGAACTTTTTGTAGCCCTCGCAGAAAAGGTCCGCGGCCTCCCACTCCTCGTCGGAGAGGGCGACGCCCGCGTTTTTCGGGTCATAGCAAAGTTTTTCCTTGAGCAGTTCCGCCTCGCTCTTCTTGGCGGCGGTCTTTTTGTCAGGCATGGGGATGGGCTCCTTTCTCTATATCTTGATATCATGTAGATCCAAAACGATTCCGGAATCCGCGTTCGGCGCGCAAAACGGCGGAGACGTATTTCTCGGTATCCGCATACGGGATCGCATCGAGCGTCTTCCCGTCCGACGAATACCGCGCATCGGCGAGCCACTGCCGCACGATGTTCGCGCCCGCGTGGTAGGCGGCGAGGGCCGTGGCCTCCTCGCCCTCGAAGGCGTCGAGCAGCCACCGCAGCAGGTAGGCGCCGTAACGCACGTTTGTCTCGGGGTCGAACAGGTCGTCAAAATCGGTGCGGTCTTCTTCATCGAGCCGCCAGCGCACCCACTCGAACGTCTCCTCGGTGAGTTGCATCAGCCCGCGCGCCCCGACGGAGGAAACCGCCCCGGGGTCGTAGCGGCTCTCGCACCAGATCACGGCGCGCAGCAGGCTCTCGTCGATCCCGTTCGCCCCGGCCTGCGATGCGATCAGATCCGCGTATTCGAGCCCGGACGCCCTTTGTCCGATCCGCCGCGTCGCCAGGCCGATCGCCAACGCCGCCAGCGCGCACAGCGCAAGCAGCACCGCGGCGGATGCCCCCCGCCGATGGTCACGCCTGCTGCGGCTGGCCATGTTTCAACTGCTCGACGACGGCGACCGCCGCAAGGCGCAGCGTGGTGTAGTCGGTGTTGTTGTTGAGCACATAGGTCGAGCGCTCGGTATAGAATTCGTCGCGGTGCTGCGAAGCGATGCGGCTGCGCGCCTGCGCGTCGGTGAGGTGGTCGCGCACCATGATGCGGTTGAGCCGCAGGTCCGTCGGCGCGATCACCGAGACGATCTCACCGCACTCGGCGTCGAGCCCGCTCTCGAACAGCGTGGGCGCATCGAGCACGACGATCCCGCAGCCGTTTTTCTGCAACTGCACGACACGGCGCATCACTTCTTCGCGGATATAGGGGAAAATGATGCGGTTGAGCCGGTCGAGCCGCGCGCGGTCGTTGAAGACGATCTCGCCGAGGCGCCTGCGGTTGAGCCCGCCGTCGACATCGAGGATGCCTACGCCGAACTCGAGCGCCAGTTCCGCGATCAACTGCTTTTCCTTCCGCAGCACTTCGTGGCAGACCTCGTCGCAGTCGATCACCTCGAGCCCGCTCGAAGAAAACACACGGCTCACGGTCGTTTTGCCCGCTCCGGTCTGCCCTGTCAGTCCGATGATCCGAATCGGTTTCATATGTGTTTCACCTCAAATCCCGCCGCGCGCAGCAGGCGGTTATATACGCCGAGCGCCTCCCCGTCGTGATCGGGGCAGCGCACGTAGACCCGCTCGGCCCCCTCGTCGTCGAGGCGGCGCAGCGCGGAAAACAGGCTGTGCATCTGGCTCTCGGCATCGTGTTCCCTGCCGTAGACGAGCGTGGGGCGGCCGGCCTGCACCTCGTCGCCCTCGAACACCATGCCCCACGTCCCCGCCGGAGCCTCCTCGAGCAGGCGCAGGTACGCCGCGCGGTCGCTCTCGATCAGCACCACTTTCGCCCGCGGGGCGTAGTGGCGGTATTTCATGCCCGGGGAAGCGACGGTCTCGCCCGACGCCAGCGGCTCGGTCGCCGCATGGGAGACCGCGACGGGCTTTCCCAGCGCCTCGGCCAACTGTTCGGCCGTGACCGCACCCGGGCGCAGCACCGTCGGCTCCCCGAGGAGGGATACGACCGTGGACTCGATGCCGTAGCGGCATTCGCCGCCATCGAGCACGAGGGGGACTTTCCCGTCGAGGTCGCGGCGGCAATGTTCGGCCGTCGTCGGCGACGGCAGGCCCGAAAGGTTCGCGCTCGGCGCGGCGAGCGGCAGGCCGCAGGCCGCGATCAGGGCGCGCGCCCCCTCATGAGAGGGCATACGAACGGCGACGGAGTCCAGTCCCGCCGTCGTCGCCAGGGGCACGGCGCCGCTCTTTTTCAGGATGATCGTCAGCGGGCCGGGCCAGAACGCCTCCGCAAGGCGCAGCGCATCGGCGGGGATCCCCCGCACGAGCGGCTCCCACATCCGCAGGTCGCTGATATGCACGATGAGGGGATTGTCCTGCGGGCGGCCCTTCACGGTGAAGATGCGGCGCACGGCGTCCTCGTTCGAGGCGTCCGCCGCGAGGCCGTAGACGGTCTCCGTCGGGATCGCAACAAGTTCCCCGCGCCGCAGCAACTCGGCGCCGCGGGCGATTCCCGCTTCGTCGCAGGGCAGGTATTCGGTCTTCAATCGGTTCGCTCCCCTTCGGAAAATTGCCGCAGTTTGGCTGTGCGCTCGGCTTGTGCCAGCGCGTCGATCAGTTCGTCGAGGTCGCCGTCGAGCACCGCGGCGAGGCGGTAAAGCGTGAGGCCGATGCGGTGATCGGTCACACGGCCCTGCGGGAAATTATAGGTTCGGATGCGCTCGGAGCGGTCGCCCGTGCCGACCTGGCTGCGCCGGTCGGAGGCGATCTGCTCGTTCTGCGCAGCCTGCGCCCGCTCCTGCAGGCGGGATCGCAGCACGCGCATCGCCTTTTCGCGGTTCTTGTGCTGGCTGCGCTCATCCTGGCATTCGACGACGAGCCCCGTCGGCAGGTGCGTGATGCGGATGGCGGACTCCGTTTTGTTGATGTGCTGCCCGCCCGCGCCGGAGGATCGGTAGGTGTCGATGCGCAGATCGGCGGGGTCGATCGAAACGGCGACTTCGTCCGCCTCCGGCAGAACGGCGACCGTGACCGCCGAGGTGTGGATGCGCCCCTGCGTTTCGGTATCGGGCACGCGCTGGACGCGATGCACGCCGCGCTCGTATTTCATCCGAGAAAAGGGGGCATTCCCCTCGAGCAGGAACGTGATCTCTTTGCAGCCGCCGAGTTCGGTGGGGCTCTCATTGAGAACGGTCAGGGCAAAGCCGCGCCGTTCGGCGTACATCCGGTACATGCGAAACAGCGCCGCTGCGAACAGCGCCGCCTCCTCTCCGCCTGTGCCCGCGCGGATCTCCACGATCGCGGGGCGTTCGTCGCGCGGGTCCCGCGGCAGCAGAAGGGCGCGGATCTCCCGCTCCAGCCGCTCGGCCGCGGCGCGGCTCTGCGCGAGTTCATCGGCGGCCAACTGCCGCAGGTCCTCCTCGATCCCCTCCTCCGCGAGCAGGGCGCGCGCATCCCCGGCCGAGGCCTCGGCCGATGCAAGCGCGCGGATCTTCTCCGCGGCGGGGAGCAGGTCGTTGTATTCTTTCATCCAAACACGCAGGCGCTCGGGGTCGCTTGCCGCGTCGGGCTGCGACAGCCGCTGCTGCAGCTGCTCAAGGCGGTCGAGCAGCGCGCGCATTTCCGCCGTCATGCGGGTTCTCCCGCATCGGGGCGACGGATCGCGCGGATATGGCGCTCAATCTTCGCGCGCGCGACCATCATCTCGCGCCCGCAGCCGAGGCAGCGCAGGCGGAAATCGGCCCCCGAGCGCAGCACAAGCATCTCGTTCGCGCCGCAGGGGTGCGGCTTCTTCATCACCAGGGTATCGCCGACGCGCACATCCATGTCCCGCGCGCCTCCTTTGCGTTGCTTTATGGTTCATTATAACAGATTTCCTCCCCCGCAATCAACCGTTTCCCGCCAAAAAAGCGCGTCTATGCCGCGGCCGCCGCGAATATACATGAAAGCGGTATCGCAAAGAACGGGAAAGGGGCAAACGACATGGATCATGCACCGGAGGGGCTTCGCCTCGACACCGAGCAAAATAAACTGCGCACCGCCACATTTGCCGCGCTCGCGGAGTGCCTGCGCACAGGGGAGATCCTCGAGGGTCGGGCCGTCGTCTGCGACGCGGACCGCAATCTCACCGTGGAGATGCCGAGCGGCCTGCGCGGGATCATCCCCCGCGAGGAGGGAGCCCTCGGCATCGACACAGGCAAGACGCGCGATGTTGCGATCGTATCGCGCGTTTCCAAACCGGTCTGCTTCGTCGTCACGGGGTTCGAACGGCTGCGCGGGCAAGCCGTGCCGCTCTTGTCGCGCCGCATCGCGCAGGAGCGCTGCCAGCGGGAATGGGTCGCCTCGCTCGTTTCGGGGCAGGTCATTCCGGCCGTCGTCACGCATCTGGAGGCGTTCGGCGCCTTTGTCGACATCGGCTGCGGGATCGCATCGCTGATCCCGATCGATATGATCTCCGTGTCGCGCATCGCGCATCCGCGGGAACGGTTCTCGGCGGGGCAGCGCATTTTCGCCGCCGTGCGCCGCGTCGAGGAAGGGCGCGTCTACCTCACCCACAAGGAGTTGCTCGGGACCTGGGAGGAGAACGCCGCGCGCTTTGCGGCGGGCGAGACGGTGGCCGGCATCGTGCGGTCCGTGGAACACTACGGCATATTCGTGGAACTCGCGCCCAACCTGGCCGGGCTCGCCGAGCCGCGCGAGGGCGTGCGGGCAGGGCAGCACGCAAGCGTTTACATCAAAAGCATCCTGCCGCAGAAAATGAAGATCAAACTGATGATCGTGGACGCGTTTTGTTCCGATCTGCCCGCGCCGCCCCTGCGCTACTTCATCCGGGAAGGCGTGATCGGCCGCTGGCGCTATTCCCCCGCGGACTGCCCGCGCATATTGGAAACGGATTTTCGGGAGTTTGAAATTTTTTTTGAAAAAGGGCTTGCAAAAGAACGATTGTTCTGATATGATGGGCGTAGGAACAATCGTTCCAAACAACTGTTCTTTTCGGAGGGATCGCCATGAAACGTCTGCCAATCTGTTTGCTTGCGCTGTGCATCGCAGCCTCCCTCTTTTTCGGCGCCAACCTGGCGGGTCTGCAGCGCACCGCCGCACACATCGTCGGGGCGATCGACCCCGTCGAATACGATGTGACCTATTTCGATCCCGCCGCAGGCAAAAGCATAACGGCCGAGGGCGTGCAGGTGCGCTTCGGCGAGCGGGAATCCGCCCTCTCCAACGGGGCGGTCGTCTCCACGGCCTACGCGCAGTTTGTCTGTCTGGACGAAGCGCTGCTGGCAAGGAACACCGCGCGCACGGGCATCGTTGCGATCGGCCTCGGCGCCGCCGTTCTGCTGCTGCTCGCCGCGATGACCGCGATGAGCCTGCGCCTGTGCCTCGCCGCGCTGCGCCGCGAAGCACGCGCGAAAGCGAGGGCCCGGGCACGCCGGGATGCGCGCGCCGCCGTCTGTCGGCTGCCGCAGGCTCCCCTGCCGCGCCGCAGGGCTGCATGACGCTTTCATCGGATGAAAAACGGGGCGAAGCGGAAACCGCTTCGCCCCGTTTTTCGTCCGGACCCCCCCGCCCGTTTGCGCGCCTGCGTCATTTTCCCCCCGCGCGCAGCCCGGCGGACAAGATACGAAACCCCTTTGCTTTTGCGAACGACTATGGTATACTCAGAAGCAGCAACACGAAAGGAGGCCGCCCATGCGAAACCGCGACCCAAACCCGTCTTTTGCGGCGATCCGCGAACAGGGCGGCGTGCGTCTGGCCTATCGGCTGCGCGCCGCTTACCCGGAGGCGCTCTCCAGATGCTACGCCCTCGTGATGCTGGTGCTGTTCCCCTTTGTGATCGGGCCGGAAAAATACTACGCGATCACCAAAGCAAAATTCGTCGCGTTTCGTTTTCTGCAGACCGCCTATACCGCCTTGGCCGCGCTGCTGCTCCTTGCGATCTATCTGCTGGACCGCCGCCTGCGCCAGGCGCGCCTCGAAGGCGGCGTACAGCGGCCGAGCCTGCCGCAGATCCTTTTGCTGGCCATGCTCGTTTCATCCTGCCTGTCGGCGCTGCTCTCAGACTACTCATTTGGCAACACCTGGCCCGGCATGACGCGCTTTGAAGGGTTGTGCTCGGTCTTCCTCTATTGCGGGGCGTTCCTGCTGCTCTCGCTGTGGGCGGAATACAGCGGCCTCTATCTCTGGGGCTTTGCCGCTGCCATGACCGCGCTTTGCACCATCGGCATCCTGCAGCCCTTTGGCATCGACTTTCTCAGTCCCGAAGGGAACTACTGGGGGACACGGTTTTTCAGCACGATCGGCAACATCGACGTCGTTTCCGGGCTCGCGGCGCTGGCCGCTCCGATGTTTGCCTGCGCCTATATCGCGGTCAAAAGCCGTTGGCGCGGCCTGTTCCTGATCCCCTATATGCTGCTGCTCTATACGCAGCGGTTCATCGACGTGGACAGCGGCAGGATCGGCCTGCTCGCAGCGTTGGCCGTCTGCGCCCTGCTCGTCTGCACCGACAGCGAACGCGTCGGCCGCTTCTGTATCGCGCTCGCGTGCGGCTGCGCCGCCGTTGCACTGGAACGCTTCGTCGGCATCACCGTGCGGGGCCCCGCCTTGCGCACGGATCGCTTTTTCTGGGTTCTGGCGGCTGCGGCGGCCGTCCTTGCCGCGTGCGGCCTGTTCCTCGTCCTGCGGCAGCCCCGCCTGCCGCTGACGTTGAAGCGGCGGCGTCTTTTGCTCCTTGCGCTGCTGCTTCTTCTGCTGATCGCCGCCTGCGTCCTGCTCTACCGCTACGACGGACAGAATCCCACCCTGCGCGATTTTTCGCAACTGCTGCACGGCGAACTGACCGACTCTGCGGGCACCTACCGCGGCTATATCTGGAAAAGTTCGATCGCGCTTGTGCGCGAACGCCCGCTGTTCGGCAGCGGGCCGGGCACGTTTGCGGGTGCCTTTGAGCCTTACAACGACCGCTATGCAGAACTGGTCAACGATCCGTCGATCTATGTTGACTTTGCACACAACGACTACCTGCAGATCGCCGTGGAGCGCGGTCTCGTCACGCTGGCGCTGCACCTCGCGTTCCTCGTGTCGCTCGCGGTGCGCGCGATCCGCCGCGCGGACAGGCATCCGCTCCTGATCGTCTGGATCGCGGGGTTTGCAGGCTACCTCACGCATCTGTTTTTCGCCTTTTCGATCGGGATCCTCTCGCCGCTTTTCTGGGTGTGGGCGGGGATCCTGGAGAAACTGATCCGCCAGGCGGACGAGGCGGACGCCGCCCCGTGATCCCGCGCAGGGCAAAGCCGAGCGAACGGGCGCCCGTGCGCGCCCGCCGCAGTCGCCGCGGCCGCCGGCCGCAAGCAAAGGAAGGAGGACTCCCCATGACCGACTTTCAGTATTACACCCCGACGCAGGTCGTCTTCGGCAGAGGCGCCGAGGGGCAGGCAGGCGCGCTCGTCAAGCGCTTCGGCGGCACGAAAGTGCTGCTCCACTACGGCGGCGGCAGCGCCAAGCGCAGCGGCGTGCTCGACCGCGTCGCCGCATCGCTCGAAGCCGCCGGTATCCCCTGCGTGCAGTTGGGCGGCGTCGTGCCCAATCCGCGGCTTTCCAAAGTGCGCGAGGGCATCGAACTGTGCCGGAAAGAGGGCGTCGATTTCCTGCTCGCCGTCGGCGGCGGCAGCGTGATCGATTCCTGCAAGGCCATCGGATACGGGCTGGCCTACGACGGCGACGTATGGGATTTCTATGCGGGCAAAGCCAAGCCCTCCGCCTGCTTCCCCGTCGGCTGCGTGCTGACGATCGCCGCCGCAGGCAGTGAAATGAGCGATTCCAGCGTCATCACCAATGAGGACGGATGGAAAAAGCGCGGCGTAAACAACGATCTCTGCCGCCTGCGGTTTGCGCTGGTGAACCCCGAATGGACCTTCACCCTACCCGCCTATCAGACTGCCTCGGGCTGCACGGACATCCTCTCCCACACGATGGAACGGTATTTCTCGGGGCCGGAGACGGTCGAGCCGACCGATTCGATCGCTGAGGGCCTGATGCGCGCCGTGATCGAGGCGGCCCCCGTCGCCGTGCACAAACCAGATGATTACGAAGCGCGCGCCGCGATCCTGTGGGCGAGCAGCCTCTCCCACAACGGCCTGACCGGCTGCGGACGCGGCGGAACGGGCCGCGTGGGCGACTGGGCCTGCCACCAGATCGAGCACGAACTCAGCGGCATGTTCGATGTGACGCACGGCGCCGGTCTCGCCGCCATCTGGGGCGCGTGGGCGCGCTATGTGCTGCCCGCCGCGCCGCAGCGGTTCGCACGCTTTGCCCGCAACGTGATGGACGTTTCGGAACAGGACGATCCGGCGGCCGCGACGGCGGGCATCGAGGCCTACGAGGGCTTCCTGCGCTCGATCGGCATGCCGACGAACATCCGCGAACTGGGCGTGACGCTCACCGACGGGCAGATCGACGCGCTCGCGTGGAAGTGCACGTTCGAGGGCAAACGCACGATCGGCTCTATCCGCGTCCTCGGGTTGGAGGACATCAAAGCCATCTACCGCGCGGCGCGGTAAGCCGCCGCTTCCCCGCATGCGAAAATCCGCCCTGCAGCCTGTCTGCGGGGCGGATTCTTTTACAAAAACGGAGCTTCAATATTTCTTTTCGAGTTGACGATAGACGATCCATCCGCCGTAAAACTGCAGAGCCGCAAGCGCCGCGATCGCAATCGACGCGATGCGCGTCGCCGGGATCCCAATGCCGAGCACGGCCAGCACAGCCAACACGATCACCGCGGCCCACTCGGCCCAGAATGTCGCCCGGTACAGGATGCGGGCGCTGCGCATGCGCAGCATTTCCTTGCGCTCATCGTGCAGATCGATCTCCCGATCCTTCTGCCTGCGCGCATAGGCCTCAGCGTTTTCGGGCCGCGACCAGTGAAGGAATTGTCCAAGCAGCCGTACGCCGCTGGCGGCGCATCCGCCGAGGAAACCGCACAGCAGCGGCTCCACGCGAAACTCATAGGCGATGACGAGCCAGAGCAGCACCGCCGCGCAGGCCAGGTTCGCAAGCGCCGGATACAGCATCGATTTCTTCACTTCGATCCCTCCTCATACAGAAAGATTTCTTCGATCGAAAGCCCGAAATACCGCGCGAGCCGGAACGCCAGTTCGATCGAGGGATTGTAGCGCCCGTTTTCGAGCGAACTGATTGTCTGGCGGGAAACGGCCATCGCGTCCGCCAGTTCCTCCTGCCGGATCCCCCGCTCCCTGCGCAACTGCTCCAATCGGTTCTTCATCCGGACTCCCCCAAAAAAGTAAAGCATACTTTACATCCATTGTAGCGCATTTTTTCGGTTTGTCAAGTTAACTTTACATATTTTCTAAAAAGATCGCCGTCCCCCCGATGCAGGAGGGTCGGCGGTTTTTTACAGATACCGGCGCAGGCCGTGGACGGCATAGGCGGCGAAGCAGGCGCAGCGTTTGCAAAACGGCACCCCGGCGGCGCGCAGCGTCTCCCACGTCATTTGGGCCGAATGCAGTTTGTTTCCCGATTTGGAACCGGCGGAAACGCGGTACTGCACGAGCGGCTCGGGGATTCCCGCAGCCTTGCAGCCGTTTTGCAGCAGCCGCAGCCAGCAGAGGTAGTCCTCGTGCAGTTCGTCGTGCTCCATCGGGAAGCGCTCGAGCCACGTGCGGCGCACAAGCACCGAGGAAGAGACAATCTTGTTGCCGCGCAGCAGCGTCTCGAAGGTGACCGAGGCCGCCGACGTGAGCGTGCGTCCCGTGGGCTCGCCGTTTTCGTCGATGCAGGCCGCGGCGGTGTAGAGCAGGTCGGCTCCCGTCGCCTCCTGCAGGGCGAGTTGGCGCTCGAGTTTTTCGGGCAGCCACAGATCGTCGCCGTCCAAAAAGGCGATCCAGTCCCCCGCCGCCTCCGCGACACCGCGGTTGCGCGCGGCGGAGACTCCCGTATTTTCCTGGCGGATGCAGCGCACACGCCCGTCGCGCGCGGCGAAGGCCTGTGCGATCGCGGCCGTGCGGTCGGTCGAACCGTCGTCGATCACAAGCACCTCGAGCGGCGGCGCCGTCTGCGCGCAAACGGAAGCGAGGCACGCCTCAAGGTATGCCTCGCCATTATAGGCGGGGATCACCACGCTCACACGGGGCACGCTCACCCCTCCTTCACGGTCTCTTTTTCTTTTACGCCGGTTGTTTTGTCGGTCATCAGCACGGCGCGCGCCGTCAGCAGCATCAGGCTGATGTCGAGCAGCGGGCTGTATCGTTCGATGTACATGATATCCATCAGCAGTTTGTCCGCAGGATCGGTCGAATAGTTGCCGTACACCTGCGCATAGCCCGTGATGCCCGCCTTGACTTTGAGACGGTAGGCGAACTCGGGCATCTTCTCGGTGAACTCCTCCGCGAGCGCGGGGCTTTCGGGCCGCGGGCCGACGAGCGACATATCGCCGCGCATCACGTTGAACAGTTGGGGCAGTTCGTCCATACGCGTCTTGCGCAGGATGCGGCCGACGCGCGTGATACGGTCGTCGTCCTCGCTCGCCCAACGCGGGCCATCCTTGTCGGCGTCGGGCACCATCGAGCGGAATTTGAACACCCGAAACGGTTTTGCATCGCGCGTGAGGCGCTCCTGCCGGAAAAACACGGGGCCGCCGTCGTCGAGTTTGATGGCGATCGCCGCCGCGATCATGATCGGCGAGGCGAGCACGATGCCGATCGCGCCGATCACCAGATCCATCGTGCGCTTGAGGAACCGCTGATCGAGCGAAAGGCGGTGTCCCGTGCTCTGCAGCAGCACCGTGTCGATCGGGTGCTTCTCCTGCATGCCGCTGATGACCACGTCCGTCACCGTCGGGCGCAGCAGCATCGAGATGTTGCGCTTGAGGCACTGGCGCATCAGCCAGCCGCGCCACTGGTCGTCCCACAGGGCGACGAGCACGGCGTCGTATTCGGGCAGGAGCGCCTTGATCGCCTCGCGCCCCTCGTCGACGCAGATGCTCGCGCCCACCTCGTAGCGCGCCGAGGCGCCGCACAGTTTGAGCGCCAGTTCCGGATCGCTTTTGCGGTCGTAGACCATCAGCAGGCGCATCGGCGGGACAAGACGGTTATACAGCCGGTGGGCAAACCAGTCCCAGAAAAACAGCATTACGATCTGGATCCCCGCCATCGCCAGAACCGGCAGCGGGTTCACAAAGCCGTGGAAGACGAGCATCAGCACGACGTAGGCGGCAAAATCCGTGATGAGGACGCCGATTGTCTGGGACGCGATGGTCTCCAGCAGGCGCGTTTCGCCGGGGTGGTTCCCCTTCATCAGCGTGAAAGAGAGCATCAGCGTGGCTGCATAGAGCGCGACCAGGAAGATATTGCCCCGCCAATAGAACAGACGGGTCAACTGCGGGTTGTAAACGCGCTCCCAGGCCTCGTAAAACACGCCGCACAGCATGGCCACGTCGATCAGATACAGTGCGGCGCCGATCGCTTTTTCGTAGTTGCGGCTATGCCCCATCATCGGTCCGTTCCTTTCCCTGTGCCATCGCGCGGTAGCGATGCGCGCTGCGGCACATCTCTTCCACGCCGCGCTTCGCCTTCCAACCGAGCACATCGGCGGCCTTGTGCGCGTCGGCAAAACACACGGCGATGTCGCCCGGGCGGCGCGGCGCCGTCTCACAGGGCACCCGGACGCCGTTTACGCGCTCATAGGCGCCGATCAGTTCCAACACACTGGTGCCGCGCCCCGTGCCAAGATTGATCGGCTCGGCGCCGGCGTGCGTGCGCGTGTAATCGAGCGCCGCGACATGGCCCTCGGCCAAGTCCGAAACGTGCAGATAATCGCGCACGCCCGTCCCGTCGGGCGTATCGTAGTCGTTTCCGAACACGCGCAGCGTCTCCCCGCCGAACGCGGCGTTGACGATCAGCGGCATCAGGTTGTTGGGGCGGTCCTTCGGGTTTTCCCCGATCCGGCCGCTCTCGTGCGCGCCGACGGGGTTGAAATACCGCAGCAGGACGGCCGAAAAGCCCGCATGCGCCGCAGCGTAGTCGCGAATGATCTGTTCGGACATGAACTTCGTCCATCCGTAGGGGTTTGAGCAATGGCCGACCGGCGCCGTCTCCGCGATCGGAGGCCGCGCCTCGCCATAGACCGTCGCCGAGGAACTGAACACGAACCGCCCGACGCCGTGGCGCTCCATGCACTCGAGCAGCGCCATCGTGGCGTCGAGATTGTTGCGGTAGTAGCGCAGCGGCTGCGCCACGCTCTCCCCCACGGCCTTGAGCCCCGCAAAATGCACGACGGCGGCAAACGCATGCGCACAAAACAGCGCGTCGAGCGCCTGCGCGTCGCAGACGTCGATGTGCGCGAATCCGATGCGCTTTCCCGCGATCTCTTCCACCGCGTGCACGGCGGCTTCCCCACTGTTGCAGAGGTTGTCGGCCACGACGACGTCGTAGCCCGCCTCGAGCAGCGCGACCGCCGTATGCGTGCCGATAAAACCGGCGCCGCCGGCGAGCAGGATCGTTTCGTTTTTCTTCATCGCACAACCTCCCGCGTGAATACGCGCCGATTACAGACGGTTCGGGATCGAATCGCCTCCATTATAGTCGGAACCGCCGACAAATTCAATACTGCCGGGAATTTTCCGACACTTTCCAGAAAAGGACCGCGGACTGCGCCGTCCCCCCTTCCGGCCCAAGGGGCGGCGTGCGCGGTTTTGCGCAAACGCAAAAGAAACGCCGCATCCGCAGCGCTTCTTTCCGGGTGCGCAGGCAGGGCGGCCCCTCGGCCGCCGACGCTCACGGCTTGGATGCGTATTTCTCCGCGATCCCTGCGCAGTAGCCGATCATCTGCATGCAGTTGCGCTTCCTCTCCTTGCCGTTATAATCGGCGAAGGGAGACGTCAGGTCCCTGCAGATCAGCGTCCCGTACTGCCCCTCGATCTCGCGGATCAGATCAGCGAAAACGGGATAGATCCCATCGTGCAGTTGGTGGATGCGGTCCGCCATGGTTTCTTTCTCCAGCGGGTCTCTGCGGCCCTTTACCATGCCCGTGGCGATCACGGCGCCGGTGATGGCCCCGCAGATGTTCTGCGTGCGCCCGATGCCCCCGCCGAAGCCGCTGCTGATGCACATCACCTCTTCCGGCAGTCCCGTGTCGTGCATATCCAAAAAGGTCCTCGTGACGCATTCCGCGCAGTTGAGCCCCTGGCGGTAATAGTTCTTCGCGGTGTTCTGCGCCAATTCCATTCTTTCTTCCAGCGTCATGCCGCCGGTATCCAATTTTGCCATCATTCGCTTGCCTCCCATCTCAAACGTTCGCTTTTATTTTACAGGAAAACCGCAAAAGATACAACCGGTTTTTTCTGCCGCCGCGGATTCTTTCAGGGCTTGCAAAAAACGGTATAAAGTGCGGCACAATAGAAAAACGGCCTCGCAAAAATGGCTTTGCGAAGCCGTTTTCTTTGGAGCGGATAATGGGAGTCGAACCCACCTCCACGGCTTGGGAAGCCGTTGTTTTACCGATAAACTATATCCGCAACGATGCGGTAATTATAGCACACCCAAAACGGTTTTTCAAGTCTTTTTCGGTCGTTGTCTCCCGTGAAAGAGCCAGCTGTTCCGGCGAGCCGTACAAAACGCGGGCCCCACGCACAGTTTTTTTGCCGACGCGCTGCATTGAGCGCAAAGAATCGTTGCCAGAAAAGAAAAACGTGCCTATAATGGGAATTGCTCCGAACAGCCCGCTGCCCGCAACCGCGTTGTCGCATCTTTTTTACGTGATCGTCTGAAACGGTCTCCATACCAAAAAAGGAGAAGAAAACATGCAGGAAGAGACGAGAGGTCCCGGTTCGATCAAGGTATCGGTCGTGCTTCCGGTCTACAACACAGAAGCGCACCTGCCGCAATGCATGGACAGCATTGTCGGCCAAACGCTCCGGGAGATCGAGATCATCTGCATCAACGACGGTTCGACGGATCGCTCCGGGGAGATTCTGAACGAATACGCGCAGCGCGACAGCCGCGTATCCGTCATCACGCAGAATAACCGGGGGCCCGGCGCATCCAGAAACGCCGGAATGGCGCGCGCTCGTGGGCAATATCTGATTTTTTGGGATTCCGACGATGATTTCGATCGAAAGACGCTGGAGCATCTCTATACCCGCGCAGAACAGACAAACGCGGACCTCTGCATCTGCAACGCGCGGGACTTCGACGACGTCACCGGCGCCAAGATCGCGCACAATTATCTGCGCAAACCCTACCCCGAGACGGAAACCTTCTGCATGGCGGACTGCATGGAGCGGATCTTCGACTTTACCCCAGGCGTCTGCTGGAACAAACTGGTCCGGCGGGATTTCATGCGCGAAACCAACATTCTCTTCCCGGAAGGCGACATGATCGAGGACCAGGTCGTCTCCATGCTGCAACTGTCCCTTGCCAAACGGATCGCCGTCTGCGACAAGCGCCTCATCCACTACCGCGTCAATCGCGGTGAAAGCCTGCTCGGGAGTTATGGGAAACATCCGGATGCAGCAATCAACGGATTTGGGGAATGCTACCGGCAGATGTCGCAGAGGGGACTTCTGGAGGACCCGGCCGTCCGGAGGAGTTTTTTCGACAAGATCGCCGGCCTGTATCTCTATTACCTTCGATTTTACGGGGATTTCGACCAATACTGCGAATACTATGAAAAAACCGTTCTGCAGGACGGCGCGCTTTTCTTTCTGTGGGATGCGCAGTGGGAACCGATGCCCAACACGCAGAAGTATTTGCAGGCACGCGCGCAAAGCCCGGGGGAGTATCTGTTTCACCAGTTCCGGGAGCTGAAATTCAGCGACATGCGGCAAAAGGCCCTCATCCAAGAATGGAAAACAAAGAGCCGGAAAAAAGACGCCGAACTCCAGAAAATCAGGGAGGAACTTGCCGCACAAAACGTGCAGATTGCGGCATTGAACGAACAGTTCGCCGTGAGGAACGCCGAATCTCAGCAGGAAAAGGCCCTGCTCGCCGCGCAGATGGCGGCGCTGAATGCGCAACTCGCCGACGGGGAACAATCGCTGCGAAAACGGGAGGAAGAAATCCGTTCGCTTTCCGCCGCAAACCGGGCGCTGCGCCGTTCCCTCTCCTATCGGATCGGCCGCGCGGTCACATGGGTGCCGAGAAAACTCCGGCAATTCGGAAAGACGCTGCGCGGGTCCGGCGCCCCGCGGTAAGCGGTTCCTTTCCTCTTTGAGACAGCAAAAAACGCCTCTCCGAACCTGTTTTCGGAGAGGCGTTTCCCGTCTGGGGCAGGCCGCCTCCGGCCAATCACATCCCCGTAAGATCGAGGTTCGGCCGAAATTCCTCGGGAATGCTGCGCTCGATGATCGAGCGGATGTAAGCGAGCGTCAGTTTCTGCGTCGGCACCACGTCGTAGACCGCATCGAGTTGTTCCATGCCGTGGCGCGCGGCCAGTTCCGCCGTATACCGGTCGACGGGATAGATGCGGATGTCCCGCGCGATTCCCTCATAGTGGATCACCGTCGGCAGCACCTCGGCGCGTGTGATCGAGACCCCGCCCGTCTCGCCGTCTTTCGTGATGTCCACATCGAGCACGCCGCCGACCATGTTCTGCGGATACAGCATGTTGCCGATGAAATTACCGAGCGAATAGACGACGAGCGTGCGGTTGCCGCCTTCGCCGGTCAGCCATTCGACGGGCTGCAGCGTGTGGGAATGGGAGCCGATCACGAGATCGACGCCCCAATCGGCAAATTGCTGCGCCAACTCGCGCTGGTAGTCGTTGGCGTCGAGCACGTATTCGTCGCCCCAATGCGGTACGGCGATCACAAAATCGGCATTTGCGCGCGCCAATGCGATCTGTTGTTCGATCAGGTCGCGCTCATCGGTGAGGATGTAGCGCATCTCGGTGCCGCGCGGAAGCGTCAGACCGTTGGTGTGCTGCGTCATCGGCACCCAGGCGATCGTGATGCCGTTTTTCTCGGTGAGGATCGGCTTTTGCATCTCCGCTTCGGTGCGCCACGCGCCGAACACGGTGACGCCCTGTTCCTCCCAAAAATCGAGCGCGGCGCGCAGGCCCTCCTCGCCCACGTCGAACATGTGGTTGTTTGCGACGCTCACCACGTCGAACCCGATCTCGGCCATGTATTCCCCGAGCGCCTCGGGCGTGTTGAACATCGGGTAGCCCGAGAGCGGGGCCACACGCTGCGCGATGATCGTCTCCTGGTTGATGTAGGAGAGGTCGGCGTCCGCGATGAAATCCGCGATGTGCGCATACATCGGGGCGAAATCGTAGCCGTTCCCGCCCGCGTATTCCGCGGCCTGGCGGTAAATGCTGTCATGGATCAGGTTGTCTCCGACAGCCTTGAGGCGCACCGTCGCATCCGCCGGCTGCGCCGAAACGGGCTCGCTCTGCGGCTCCTGCGAGGAGACGGGCGGCGCCGCGCTCTGCGTCCGGGAGGGCGCCTTTGCGGCGTCAAACGTGCCCGTGAGGACAAGCAGGCCGGCCGCGGCCGCGCACAGCGCGAGCACAAGCAGGCCGATCAGCAGTTTTTGTTTCAAGGAAAGTCCCCCCTTTTGCCGGCCGCCGCAGCGTCTCACATCAGCGGCGCGAACAGACGCAGCACCGTGCGCGTCAGCCGCGCGAGCACCCCTGTGCGCAGGATGCCGCTCTCCGGCGTGATCTCTTCGCAGACCTCCATCGTGCGCAGCAGATCGTCGCGCACCGCCAAAACGGTATCGCTGTGCGCGACCCATACGCCGCATTCAAACAGCAGGCAGAGGCTGCGGTAGTCCAGATTGACGCTCCCCACCACGGCGACGCGGTCGTCGGACACCATCAGTTTCGCATGCAGGAAGCCCGGCGTGTATTCGAAGATGCGCACGCCGGCCTCCAGCAGGCGCGGATAGTGGGCGCGCGTGGTCGAATGGACATACCATTTATCGGGCACATGCGGCGTAAAGATGCGCACGTCGGTGCCGCTCTTCGCCGCGAGGATGAGCGCCGTCTCAAATGTGTGGTCGATCACCAGATAGGGCGTGGAAATATACAGATAATCGTGCGCATGGCGGATCAGGTCCAGATACACCGACGCCGCTACGCTCGTATCCGCAAAGGGGTCGGAGCCATACGGTTGCACGAAACCCTCCCCTGGCATTTCGGACGGCGGCATGCCACCCTCAAAACGGTAACTTTCTTCCGTCGCAGCGCCCCACAGCGAGAGGAACATGTGGGAGAAACTGCGCACTGCCGCGCCGCGCACCTCGAGCCCCGCGTCCTTCCAGTGCCCGAAGCGCTCGACGGCGTTGATATATTCGTCGGCGAGGTTGTAGCCGCCCACAAAGGCGATTTCCCCGTCGATCACCGTCAGTTTGCGGTGGTCGCGGTTGTTGTGCAGCCCACTCAGGATCGGCAGCACGCGCAGAAATCGGTGCGAGCGGATGCCGCGCTTCGACAGCGCGCGGTCATAGAGGCTGGGCAGCGTGAGGATGCAGCCGAACCCGTCGTAGAGCACGCGCACGTCGACGCCCGCCGCCGCCTTTTCGGTGAGGATGCCGAGGATCTCTCCCCACATCTTCCCTTCCCCGATCAGGTAGTATTCCAGATAGATCGAGCGCTTTGCTGCGCGCAGCGCCTCCTTCATGGCGGCAAAAGCCGCCTCCCCCGAGGGGAAGTAGCGGGTCTGCGTCCCCTCCCAGACGGGCCACCCCTGCGCGGCGACGACCCGGGCCTCGGCCGCAAGGTCGCGGTCCGTTTCCCGCAGGCGCTCCTGCACGCTCGGGTCCTGCGCGAGGCTGCCGCTGTCTGCAGCGAGACGGCGCGACAGGTAGCCCGCGAGGCCGTAGCGCATCCGCGGCCGCCCGAACAGCAGATACAGAACGCCCCCGAAAAGCGGCAGCAGCAAGATCGGGATCAGCCATGCCATTTTATAACTCGGATTGCCCCTCGCGTTGACGAGCGACACCGCCACAACGACCGACAGCAGGACGAAACCGCCGTACAGCACCGCAAAATAGCGCGACAGCCGCGCGATGAAGAGCAGCAGCACGAGGATCTGCACCAGCAGCATCAGCGCCATGACGACCGCGCGGGAAAACAGGATGGATTTTGCCCGCTTTGTCGCAGGGCGCATGCGCTCCTCCCCCTTTCGGTTTCATCCGATCTATTTTACCGCATCCGCAAGGACTTTGCAATCGCGCTGCCGAAAAACGCGCCGTTTCTTCCTGATTTTCTGCAATTTTCGCGTGCTTTTTGTGCATTCTGCTTTAAAACGCGAAAAACACGGAGAATGTCTATGCAAATAGACCGTTGACATTTTCGCAAAAACCCTTTAGAATTTGACATAATCCATCCTGGAAAGGACACGCCGAAAGAAAGGAGCCGAAGCCATGGCCGCCTATGTCAGCCGTTTTACCGCTTCCCGTTCCTCTTCTGCCGCTGCGGCAGAGGCCTCTTTCGCGTGCGCAAATTCTCCCCTGCTCCTTACGCTGGGCGCCGTACTTGCGGCGTCCATTTTTGTTATTCCCGCCGTCCTTTTGATTACCCTGTCCGGTATTCTCGGGCTGATCGTAATTTCCGTGCTTGTAGCGCGCGGCTCCTGCCGTCTGAAAGACTTGTGTCGGCTTCCCTGAATCCAAAGCGAAAAGGAAGCGGCCTCCGTCTTTTGGACGGGGGCCCTTCTTTTCAGAATAAATTCGTTTGCAAAAATTGATCTAAAAAGGAGAGCAAACCATGAGCATGAAAAAATTCGCATCCATCGCACTGGCTGCCGCAATGGTGCTGATCCTCGCCGCCTGCGGCGGGGCTTCGACCTCCAGCGCGGCTCCCGCATCCTCTGCAGCCCCCGCGTCCTCCGCCTCCGGCGAACCCGCTCCCGCCGCCGGCGCCTTCAAACTCGGCGCCACCGGCCCGCTGACCGGCGGTGCGGCCATCTACGGCACCTCCGTGATGAACGGCGCGCAGATCGCCATCGACGAGATCAACGCCCAGGGCGGCATCCAGTTCGAGTTCCAGCCGCAGGACGACGAGGCCGACGGCGAAAAGGCCGTCAACGCCTACCACACCCTGCTCGACTGGGGCGCGCAGGCCATCGTCGGCCCCGTCACCTCGGGCGCCGCGATCAGCGTCTCGGCGGAAGCCTACAACGACCGCGTCTTCTGCCTGACCCCCTCCGCCTCCTCCGTTGACGTCATCGCCAATAAGGACAACGTCTTCCAGGTCTGCTTCACCGACCCGAACCAGGGCGTCGGTTCCGCCGACTATATGGCCGAGCACTATGCCGGCTGCAAGGTCGCCGTGATCTACCGCAACGACGACGCCTACTCCCAGGGCATCCGCGACACCTTTGTGAAGGAAGCCGCCGCCAAGAACGTCGAGATCGTCTATGAGGGAACCTTTACCGACGCCACCTCCACCGACTTCTCCGTCCAGTTGACCTCCGCGCAGTCCGCCGGGGCCGACATGGTCTTCCTGCCCATCTACTACACCCCCGCTTCCGTCATCCTCTCCCAGGCCAACGCCATGGGCTATGCGCCCACCTTCTTCGGCGTGGACGGCATGGACGGCATCCTGACCATGGAAGGCTTCGACGCCTCCCTGGCCGAGGGCGTCCTGCTCCTGACCCCCTTCTCCGCCGATGCGGAAGATTCGCTGACCCAGAGTTTCGTCGCCGAGTATCAGAAGCGCTTCGGCGAGGTCCCGAACCAGTTTGCCGCGGACGGCTATGACGCCGTCTACATCATGGCCGAGGTGTTCAAGGCCGCGGGCGTCACCCCCGACATGACCGCGCAGGAGATCTGCGAATCCGTCGTCGGCACGATGCCGATCATCACCGTCAACGGCGTGACCGGCTCCGGCATGACGTGGGCCGCCTCCGGCGAAGTCTCCAAGGCCCCGATGGCCGTCGTCATCGAGAACGGCGTGTACGTCACCCCGTGACAGGCGCGCAGCCAATCGACAGTTTGATCCACCCGTGATCTGCGAGCGGATGCGGGGCCCCGCGGCCCCGCATCCCCCGCGCGTTCTGCGGCAGGAAGCAGAATTCCCCCGCGCGGCGGTCTTTTGTTTCGTGCCACAGAGCCAAAACCGCTTGAAACGACAAAGTGAGGTGCTTGTTATGGAATTCCTCTCCTACCTGATCAGCGGGGTCAGTTTAGGGAGTGTCTATGCCATTATCGCGCTCGGCTACACGATGGTCTACGGCATCGCAAAGATGCTCAACTTCGCCCATGGCGACGTCATTATGATCGGCGGATATGTTTCGCTGTTCGCCATGAACGGCCTTTTGAAAGGGATGTCCGGCCCCGTGTGGGTCGCCAACATCCTTTCGGTGCTTGCCGCGATGGTCGTGTGCACCCTGCTCGGCATCCTGATCGAGGGCCTTGCCTACAAGCCGCTGCGCGCGGCTCCCTCGCTCGCGGTCCTCATCACCGCGATCGGCGTCAGCTATTTCCTCCAGAACTCCGCCCTGCTGGTCTTCGGCGCGAACCCGAAGAGCTACACCCCCATCGTCTCGGGTTCGATCCGCCTCTTCGACGGGCGCCTCACCGTCTCCTACATCTCGCTTCTCACGCTCGCCGCCTGCATCATCATCATGATCGCCCTCACCTTTTTCACCGGCAACACCAAGATGGGCAAGGCGATGCGCGCCTGCTCGGAGGACAAAGGCGCCGCCCAGTTGATGGGCATCAACGTCAACTCCACGATCTCGCTCACATTTGCCATCGGCTCGGCGCTCGCGGCCGTCGCGGGTGTGCTGCTGTGCTCGTTCTCGCCCACGATCATGCCGACGACCGGCTCGATGCCCGGCATCCGCGCCTTCACGGCGGCGGTGTTCGGCGGCATCGGCTCGATCCCCGGCGCGTTTCTGGGCGGGATCCTGATCGGCATCATCGAGTCGCTGGCGAAGGCCTATATCTCCTCGCAACTTTCCAATTCCATCGTGTTTGCGGTGCTGATTGTCGTGCTGCTCGTGCGTCCCGCGGGCCTGCTCGGCAAGTACGTGCCCGAAAAGGTTTGAGGAGGTGGCGCCATGAAAACGACCCTTGCCGAAAAAAAGGCCTCCCGCGCCGATTTCTTCACCTATCTCGGCGTGATCGCGGTGTTCCTCCTGATCAGCCTGCTGCGTTCGCAGGGCATGCTCAACCGCTCGCAGACGGGTCTGCTCGTGCCGATCTGCTGTTACATCGTGATGGCCGTATCCCTCAATCTCACGGTCGGCATCCTGGGTGAATTGAGCCTCGGCCATGCCGGGTTCATGAGCGTGGGCGCGTTCACGGGCGTCACCGCCGCAATGGCCCTGCTCGATTTTCTCCCCTCCGACGAACTGCGCCTGCTGATTGCGATCGTCGTCGGGATGCTGTTCGCGGCGATCATCGGCTTTCTCATCGGCATCCCCGTGCTGCGCCTCAACGGCGACTACCTCGCGATCGTGACGCTCGCGTTCGGCGAAATCATCAAGGAACTCATCAACTGCCTGCTCGTCGGCGTCGATTCCGCGGGGCTGCACGTCATCTTCAACTACAACGGCGCCAAAAACGCCGACGATCTCAACCTGCTCGAAGGCGGGCGCGTCATCATCAAGGGCGCGCAGGGCGCCACAGGCACCAAAACGATCGCCACTTTTACGGCCGGATTCCTCCTCATCCTGTTCACGCTCGTGATCGTGCTCAACCTCGTCCGCTCGCGCGCCGGCCGCGCGGTCATGGCGATCCGCGACAACCGCATCGCGGCGGAAAGCGTCGGCATCAACGTGACGCGTTACAAGATGACCGCCTTTGTGATCTCCGCGGGGCTGGCCGGCGGCGCAGGCGCGCTCTACGGCCTCAACTACTCCAACCTGCTCGCCACCAAGTTCGATTTCAACACCTCGATCCTCGTGCTGGTGTTCGTGGTGCTCGGCGGGCTGGGCAACATCCGCGGCTCGATCATCGCCGCCACCGTGCTCTATATCCTGCCGGAGGCGCTGCGCAGTTTCCGCGACTACCGCATGCTGATCTATGCGATCGTGCTGATCGTCGTGATGCTCACCACCAACAACGACCGCCTCAAGGCGCTCTTCGGCAAGATCATCCCGCACGCAAAAGGGGGCGAACGCGTATGACAAATCCGTTTGCAAGGCGAGAGGTCCCGATGGTCCCCGTCCCGAGCGACGCGATCATTCCGCAGCGCGATTCCGATAAGCCGCCGGTGCTCGAATGCAGCCACCTCGGCATCGATTTCGGCGGTCTGCGCGCCGTGGACGATTTCAACCTCACCCTCGGCCGCACCGAGATCGCGGGCCTGATCGGCCCCAACGGCGCGGGAAAGACGACGATCTTCAACCTTCTCACGCGGGTCTATTCGCCCACGCGCGGCACCGTTCTGATCGACGGCTTCGACACCGCCGGCAAAACGACCGAACAGGTCAACCGCATGGGCATCGCCCGCACATTCCAGAACATCCGCCTCTTCTCAAACCTCTCCGTGGAGGACAACGTGAAGATCGGACTGCACAATTCCGAGGCCTATTCCACCATTGCGGGGCTGCTGCGCCTGCCGAGTTTCTGGCGGCAGGAACGCGCCGCGCACGAGCGCGCGCTGGAACTGCTTTCCATCTTCCACATGGAAGATCTGGCGAACGCGCGCGCGGGTTCCCTGCCCTACGGCGCGCAGCGCCGCCTGGAGATCGTCCGTGCGCTGGCGACGAATCCCTGCCTGCTGCTGCTCGACGAGCCGGCCGCCGGCATGAACCCCTCCGAGACCTCGGAACTGATGGAAAACATCGTCAAGATCCGCGATACCTTCCAGATTTCGGTGCTGCTGATCGAGCACGACATGAACCTGGTGATGGGCATCTGCGAGGGGATCTGCGTGCTCAACTTCGGCCGCGTCATCGCAAAGGGGACGCCCGACGCGATCCGCAGCAACCCTGCGGTGGTCGAGGCCTACCTCGGCAAAAAGAAGGGGGCGTGAGCGATGCTGAACGTCAACGACATCAACGTATACTACGGCAGTATCCACGCCGTGAAAGGCGTCTCCTTTGAGGTGCGCGACGGCGAGATCGTCACGCTCATCGGCGCGAACGGCGCGGGAAAATCGACGATCCTCAACACGATCTCGGGCCTGCTGCGCAGCAAGACCGGCTCGATCGACTTTGTGGACCGCTCGATCATGGCCACGCCGCCGCACAAAATCGTGGAAATGGGCCTCGCGCACGTGCCGGAAGGCCGGCGCATCTTCCTGACGATGACCGTGGAGGAAAACCTCGAGATGGGGGCCTTCACCCAGCCGCCTGCGGGCATCGCGGCGGATCTCGAGCGCGTGTTCGAGCAGTTTCCCCGCCTCAAGGAGCGCCGCTCCCAGATCGCAGGCACGCTCTCGGGCGGCGAGCAGCAGATGCTTGCGATGGGCCGCGCGCTGATGAGCCGCCCCAAACTCCTGATGCTCGATGAACCCTCGATGGGCCTCGCGCCGATCCTCGTGGAGCAGATCTTCGAGATCATCGGCGCGTTCCACCGGGCGGGCACCACGATCCTGCTCGTGGAGCAGAACGCCCAGATGGCGCTTTCGGTCGCGGACCGGGCTTACGTTCTCGAAACGGGACGCATCGTGATGAGCGGGACGGGCGCCGAACTCGCGCAGAGCGACGAGATCCGCCGCGCCTATCTCGGCGGCTGACAAAACAAATCGAAACCGCAGAGGGCCGGGCGTTTGCCCGGTCCCTTTCTGCACAGGGAGGGACCTCTATGATCGGACTCGGCACCGTTGTCAACGCCGCCGCGATCGTCGCGGGCGGCCTGCTCGGTCTGGCCTGCAAGCGCCTCATCTCGGAGCGGCTGCAGGACGCGCTCATCAAAGCCACCGGCGTGTGCGTGCTGTTCCTCGGCACCGCGGGCGCGCTTGCGGAAATGCTCGCCGTGTCGGACGGCAAACTCTCCGTTTCGGGCAGCCGCATGTTGATCCTCTCCTGCGCGCTGGGTGCCCTCGTGGGGGAATGGATTGATATCGAAGGCGCCTTCGAGCGCCTCGGCGTCCGCCTACGCGCCGCCGCGCACGCGCAGGGCGATGCCCGCTTCCTCGATGGGTTCCTCACGGCCTCGCTCACGGTCTGCATCGGCGCGATGGCGATCGTCGGCGCGATTCGGGACGGTCTGCTGCGCGACCCCTCCCTCCTGATCGCCAAGGCAATCCTCGATTTCATTATCGTGCTCGTGATGTCCGCTTCGATGGGTAAGGGCTGCCTGTTCTCCGCAGTCCCCGTCGCACTGCTGCAGGGGACGGTCACGGCGCTCGCGGGGCTCCTGTCCCCCGTGATGACGGACGCCGCCATCTCCGGCATTTCCCTCGTTGGGTCAGTCCTGATCTTCTGCGTGGGCGTCAACCTGGTCTGGGGCAAGCGGATCCGGGTTGCGAACCTGTTGCCGGCCATCGTTTTTGCAGCCGCCTTTTCATTCATCTAATTTAATATTCATTACATAAAATTGAATATTATTATTTTTTCGTTCATTTTTTAAATAATTATTCCATTTGCTTTTCCGAATCGCATCGGCTATTCTAAAGAAGAAGGGCCGTTGTTGTGAAGGATTCAGATCCGATCTCGGAAAGGAGTGGACGAACGATGAATCTGTTGCACCTGCAGTATTTCAAAGCCCTGGCAGAAAAGGAGCACCTGTTCCGCACGGCAAACGAACTGTATATTTCCCCCTCGGCACTGAGCACTTCGATCAGCCGGCTGGAAGCGGAGTTGGGCGTCCGTCTGTTCGACCGGGTAGGCCGGAACATCCGGCTCAATGAAAACGGGAAGCGGTTCCACCAGCGCGTCAAAAATGCGCTCGATGAATTGGAACTCGGGAAGTTTGAGATTCGCCAGGCCGGCGAGGAGGGCACCGCGGCGCTCAAGGTCGCCACTTCCACCCACGTTTTGTGGGAAGAAGCCTTTGCGGAATTTGTACGCAAAAACCGAAATGTTTCCTTCAGTCACCACACCGTCACGCTTCCGCAACTTTCCAACAGCAGCCAGATGATGCAGTACGACTTCATCATCACCGCTCTGGCGGATATGTCCACCGCGGAATACGAGTACGAGATCCTGTTTAACGACAGCCCGATGCTTGTCGTCTATGCGGAGCACCCGTGGGCGGGCCGCGAACAGATCTCGCTGTCGGAAGCCAAGGACGAGCCCTTCGTCACGCTGACCAAGGACTTCTCCGCCCGCCGTTATTTCGATACGCTGTGCTCGCTCGCGGGCTTTACGCCGCATATTGTGGCGCAGGGCGACTACGAACTACGCACACGCCTCATCAAAAAGCACATCGGCATCACGGTCACCACAGCGATGGGCGCCGCCGCCCTCCCGGCGGAAGGGCTCCGTTTTATCCGGATCACAGAGCCGATCCACAGCCGCGTGCAAGCGATCTTCTGGAAGAAAAGCTGCAAACTCACCCCGCATGCGGAGTCCTTTAAGGATATGATGGTGGATCACTACCAGCCCATTTCCCGCACGGCCCCGGCCTGACCCAAACCGGAAGCCCCGCCCGTAAGATCTACGGGCGGGGCTTTGCTGATGGGACAATCCGCTTTGTTTCGAAGATTTCCCATGAGTTTTTGTAATATGATTTTGTATTATTTGGTTTTATGCTAATAATTCATAAAAAATGAAATGAATTTCAGAATATTATCATCAAGCAAAACTGAATATTGATACAATTTAAAACAAACGGATCACAAACCGATCCGAAAGCCCCGCCGGTTTTCCTTCATCGCTTTTCCGCAATCATCATATAGGGCGAATCCGGCACGTTCAGTAAGCGATAAAGGAACACGTCCGCCTCGGCTTTGTCGATCGAGGCGAAATACGCCTGCAACTGCTCGCCCTCGATTCGGCCCTCCTCGTGGCCTGGATAGACCGCTACGCCGAGCACGCCCCCGGGTCTGAGCAGCCGCATCGCCTCCGAAACAGCGCGCAGCGTCGTCTCGCGGCGGGTGGTGACGGTTTTATCCCCGCCCGGCAGGAAGCCGAGGTTGAAGAGCCCGCCGTCGATCGGCCCCGCGACAAACGCCGCGACGCGGTCGTGGCTCGCGAGGATCAATTCGGCGTTTTGCAGGCCCAGCCCCTGCAGGTGCGCGCGTGTCTGTTCAAGCGCCTCGGGCTGGATATCGAAGGCGTATACCCTGCCCTCGGGGCAAAGCGAGCAAAGGAAAGCCGTATCGCGGCCCTTCCCCATCGTGAAGTCGACATAAACGCCGCGCGGGTTCGCCGTCTCGCGCAGGCGGTCCTTGGCGATTTGCAGGATGCCGATCATGCCGATTCCTCCCACAGGCGGCCCTGCCACGTGTCGCGGCGGGCGAGTTCGCGGTCGATCGCGTTGAGCACGGCGCGTTTGTTGCGCGTCCAGTCGGGCGCGAGCAGGCGGCGGCGGTCGCCGTCTCCCGTCAGGCGCTCGATCACCGTCTCGGGCGGCAGCACCTCGAGTTGACCGCACACGATCGAGACGTATTCCTCCTGCGTCAGCAGTGCAAACGGCTCTTCCTGATAAGCGCGGCCGAGGGCGCTGCCGCGCAGCACGTGCAGCATATGGATCTTGATGCCTTCGGGACGCAGGCGCGCCGCCGCGCGGGCCGATTCGATCATCTGTGCGGCGTCCTCGCCCGGCAGCCCGTTGATGAGGTGGATGCAGACGCCAAGGCCGGCCGCTTTTGCCCGCGCGCAGGCGTCGGCAAACACCGCAAACGCGAAGCCGCGGTTCAGGCGCCGCGCCGTCTCGTCGTTCGCGGTCTGCAACCCCAGTTCGAGCGTGACGGGAAGCCGGCCGTTCGCCTCCCGCAGCACGGCGATCGCCTCTTCGGGGAGGCAGTCGGCGCGCGTGGCGAGGCGCACGGCGCGCACCCCGGGCAATTGCTCGGTCTCCTCGAGCAGGGCGCGCAGCGCATGCGGCGTGCAGTAGGTGTTCGTGAACGATTGGAAATAGGCCACGCGGTCGGCGCCCGGCCATTTTTGTTCCAGCGCGCGGCAACCCTTTTCATACTGCTCGGCAAGCGTCCCGCTGCGCGGCGCGAATTCGCCCCCGCCGCGTCCCGTGCAGTAGATGCAGCCGCCCACGCCGCAGGTGCCGTCGCGGTTGGGGCACGTACAGCCGGAAGAAAGCGGGATCTTCACCATGCGCCGCCCCGTCGTCTCCTTGAGACGGCGGGCCAGCGTGCGGTAACGTTTTCCGTCGCGGCACATTTCCTCCCGATCGACCAAGTGGATATCTCCTTTCCCAAAAAGTCCCTTCGCCCGCGCGGGGCGAAGGGAACTTCGGACTGTGTTTTGTCACAGCGCGCGAGTGCGGATCTCCTCGAGGATGCGCGCGGTGAAATCGTCGAGCGAGACGGCGCCCTCGTCGCCCTTGGCGCGCGAGCGTACCGAAACGACGTTCTCCGCGATATCCTTGTCGCCCGCGACGAGCATATAGGGGATCTTCTGCAGTTGCGCCTCGCGGATCTTGTAGCCGACTTTCTCGTTGCGGGTGTCGACCTCGCAGCGGACGCCCAGCGCCTCGAGTTTGTCGCGGACGGCGAACAGGTACTCGAGATGGCGGTCGGCAATCGGCAGCAGGATGACCTGCACCGGCGCAAGCCACGTCGGGAACGCGCCCGCGAAATGCTCGGTGATGACGCCGATAAAGCGCTCCACGGAGCCGAATACGACGCGATGGATCATCACGGGGCAATGCTTTTCGCCGTCCGCTCCCGTGTATTCGAGATGGAAGCGGCCGGGCAGTTGATAATCGAGTTGGATCGTGCCGCACTGCCACGTTCTGCCGAGGCAATCCTCGATATGGAAATCGAGTTTCGGGCCGTAGAACGCGCCGTCGCCCGGGTTGAGTTCATAGGTCTTGCCGATGCTCGTGATCGCGTCCGCGAGGGCGGCGGTGGCGATGTCCCAGTCTTCGACGGTGCCGATATGGTCCTCGGGCATCGTGGAAAGTTCGATCTTGTAGGGCAGGCCGAAGAGATTGTAGACCTCGTCGAACAACTGCGCGATGCGCACGACCTCGTCCTGGATCTGGTCCTTGGCGAGCAGGATGTGCGCGTCGTCCTGCGTGAAGCAGCGCACGCGGAACAAGCCGTGCAGCGCGCCGGAAAGTTCGTGGCGGTGCACGCGGCCGAGTTCGCTGTAGCGCAGCGGCAGTTCCTTATAGGAATGCGGCTCGAGATCGTAGACAAGGATGCTGCCCGGGCAGTTCATCGGCTTGATGGCGAAGTCCTCGTCGTCGATGACGGTCGTGTACATGTTCTCCTTGTAGTGGTCCCAGTGGCCGGAGGTCTCCCACAGGGTGCGGCGCATGATCTGCGGCGTGCTGATCTCGTCGTAGTTCCACTTTCTGTGCACCTCGTGCCAGTAGTCGATCAGCGTGTTGCGCAGGATCATGCCCTTGGGCAGGAAGAACGGCATGCCGGGCGCCTCGTCGCGCAGCGCAAACAGGCCGAGTTGCCGGCCGAGTTTGCGGTGATCGCGCCGCTTGGCCTCCTCGATGCGGGCCAGGTGTTCTTCGAGCATCGACTTCTTGGGAAACGCCGTGCCGTAGATGCGGTAGAGCATCTTGTTCTTCTCGCTGCCGCGCCAATAGGCGCCGTTGCAGGCCGTGAGTTTGATCGCCTTGCAGGGCGCGGTCGTCATCAGGTGGGGGCCGGCGCAGAGGTCGGTGAAATCGCCCTGCTTGTAGAAACTGATCTTCTCGCCCTTGCCGGCATGCTCGTCCATCAGTTCGATCTTATAGGGCTGATCGGCCATGAGTTTGCGGGCCTCTTCGATCTCGAGGCCAAAGCGCGTGATTTCGAGCCCCTGCTTGACGATCTTCGCCATCTCGGCCTCCAGTTGCTCGAGTTCCTCGGGCGTGAAGGGGCGCTCGACGTCGAAATCGTAGTAGAACCCATCCTTGATGGCCGGGCCGATCGCGAACTTCGCATCCGGGAACAGATGCTGCACGGCCTGCGCCAGAATGTGCGAGGCAGTGTGGTTGAACGCGCGCCGGCCGTCCTCATCCTCGAAGGTGAGCGCCTCCAGCGCGCAGGAATCGGCGATCTCCGTGCGCAGATCGCGCACTTCGCCGTCGATCCGCACGGCGCAGGCGTTGCGATAGAGGCCCATGCTGATGTCCTTGACGACGTCAGCCGCCGTGACCGGCGCCTCATAGGTTTTGACGGAACCGTCCTTCAGCGTGATTTCGATCATGTTGCTTGCACCTGTCCTTTCCGTTCTGAAAAAAGAAAACGGCCGCTCTCCCCCGCGGGGAAAACGACCGGGGCGAGACGGAGCACCGTCCCGCGGTTCCACCCGGATTCGCGCAGACTGCGCCTTATCCGACCGATGATAACGCTTTCAAAGCGGCGCGCTTTTGTCACGCGCTCTCGGGAGTGGTGTGCGTTCTCTCTCGCCCGCCTCCGGTTCCAGCCCAAGCCGGCGGCTCTCTGTAGGGCGAGGCGGCGAAAACGCCGTCTCCGTCAACGATTTTACCCGTGTATCATACCACTTTGCGCACCGTTTGTCAAGCCGCGCCGCGGCTGCGAATCCGCCTTTGTGTTTTGCCGCGATCTGTGATATAGTGGACACGGAGGAAGGAAGGAGGGGCCCTGCCCGTGAAACGCCGCACAAACCGCATCGCCGCAGCGATCCTTGCGGCCGTCGTGCTCCTATGCGCGGCATGGCTGCTGCATACGTCGCAGCACGCGCGGCACGGCGTCGCCACGATCTGGGTCGACGGCGCAGCCGAGCGGACCCTCCCCCTTGATAAAGACACCGCATTTTCGATCACCACGCCCGAAGGGCACGCCCTTTCTTTTGAAATCAAAGACGGACGCATCCGCTTCACCGCTTCCGACTGCCCGGACAAGATCTGCGTCCACACGGGATTCATCGGCAGCGAGACGCAGACGGCCGTCTGCATGCCCAACCGCGTCAGCATCACGATCCAGGAAAGCCCGTGACCGCATCATGAAAGGAGGAACCGTTATGGACCCGCGCCCCATCGGCGTAACGGATTCGGGCGTCGGCGGTCTCACCGTCGTGCGCGAACTGCTGCGCCTGCTGCCGGGAGAAGACATCGTCTATTTCGGCGACAGCGCCAATTGCCCCTACGGCAACCGTCCCCGCGAAGAACTGCTCACCCTCATCACGAGGATCCTGCATCTGTTGGAGGCGAAAGACGTGAAGTTGATCGCCCTCGCCTGCAACACGATGTCCACCCTGATCGAACCGCTCTCGGCGGAAACGACGCGCCCCCTCATCGGCATCATCGAGCCGGCAGCCCGCCGCGCCGCGCAGGAGGGACTTTCCAGCGTGGGCGTGCTGGCAACGGCGTTCACCGTGTCCACCGGCGCTTACGACCGCGCCATCGCGCAGGCCGCGCCCGAAACGGCCGTCTTTTCCGCATCGAGTCCGACGCTGGCCGCCCTTGTGGACGCCGGCGCTTCGGATCTGCCCGCGATCGACGCCGAGATCCGCCGCGCGATGGAAGCCCTTCTCGCACAGGGGGAACTCTCCGACGTGATTTTAGGCTGCACGCATTATCCCATCCTTCTCGACCGCTTCTCGGCCTGTTTTCCGTCGCTGCGGTTCATCAACCCCGCCCGCGAACAGGCGCAGGCCGTCCGCGACCGCCTCGCCGCGGACGGCGCGCTCTCCGGCCGCTCCCGCGGCCGCCTGACCGTCTGCACTTCGGGCGATCCGCAGATCTACCGCGATTTGTGCGCGCGCCTCGGCATCCTCGAACAGGCCGAGGTGAGTTTTTCCCAACTCAAACTCTGATCGGGTCCCTTCCCGCCCGTGCACGGATCGCGTGCACGGGCTTTTTGTGCGCAGAAACTTTTCGCAGGGGCTTGACAGCGGAATTTTTTATGGTATCATAGTATCGTGCTAACACACTAAAGCAAATGGAGGTTTCATCTATGAAACGATTTTTCGCTGCGCTTCTGGCGCTTTCCCTCTGCATTTCCCTCGCCGCCTGCGGCGGTTCGCCCGCTTCTTCCGCCGCCGCGCCCGCTTCGAGCGACGACGCCGGCAAAACCGTGTTCATCCAGGGCTTCGACCTCGATTACCCGCCCTACTCCTACCTGCAGAACGACGGCACCGTCGGCGGCTTCGACGTCGAGGCCTGTCAGGCGGTCTGCGACTACCTCGGCTGGGAATACATGGCGCGCCCCTTCAACTGGGACGTGAAGGACGCCGAACTCAACTCGGGTTCCTGCGACTGCATCTGGTCGGGCTTCACCGTGGAGGGGCGCGAGGACGACTACGTCTGGTCCATCCCCTACTCCAACAACACGCAGTTGATCCTCGTCAAGGAAGATTCGGGCATCAACAACCTCGGTGATCTGGCAGGCAAGGTCGTCGGCGTGCAGACCGCGACTTCCGCTTTCGATCTGCTGCAGGATGAGGAAGGGCAGAAGGCCCTCTGCGACACCTTTGCGAGCCTCGAGGTCTTTGAGACGTACACGATCGCGTTCAACGATCTCAAGGCGGGCGGCATCGACGCCATCGCCATCGACGCGACGGCCGGCGGCTTTTTGATCTCCGGGGAGACCGGCTACAAGTTCCTCGATGAGGAACTCGGCGTGGAAACCTACGCGGTCGGCTTCCGCAAAGGCGACGAGGCGCTGCGCGACCAGGTCAACGAGGCGCTGCAGGCGCTTTCCGCCAACGGCACTCTGCAGAAAATCGCCGAAAAAGAGGAGTACGCCGAGATCCGCGAGTTCCTCGTGCTGTGACCCCTCGCTCGTTTAAAAACGGGTTGGGCTGTCGTTTCCGCGGCAGCCCAACTTGCGCATCCCTCAGGAACGGAGGCCCGTTATGACCTTTTCCACAATGCTGACAACGATGTCCTCCGGCATGTTGAAGACGTGCTCGCTCTTCTTCCTCACGCTGTGGTTTTCCCTGCCGATCGGCATGCTGGTCGCGTTCGGGCGCATGGCGAAGAACCCCGTCGTCCGCGGGGCTGTGAAGATCTACATCGCCGTGATGCGCGGCACGCCGCTGATGCTGCAGCTCATCATGTGGTACTTCGGGCCGTTTTATCTCTTCGGCTGGTCGATCAAGGGCTACCGCTTCCCGGCGCTGCTGATCGGTTTTTCGCTCAACTATGCCGCCTACTTCGCCGAGATCTACCGCTCCGGCATCGAGTCGATGCCCATCGGCCAGTATGAGGCTGCCGAGGTGCTCGGCTACACCAAGGCGCAGACGTTCTTCCGCATCATCCTGCCGCAGGTTGTCAAGCGCATCCTGCCGGCGGTGACAAACGAGGTCATCACGCTCGTCAAGGATACGTCGCTGGCGTTCACGATCGCCTACGCTGAGGTCTTTTCGCTCGCCAAGCAGATCGCCGCGTCGCAAACGTCTTTCACCCCGTTCGTGATCGCGGGCGTCTTCTATTTCGCGGCGAACTACGCTGTCGCGTTCGCAATGGAGCGCGTCGAAAAAGCGTTCGCCTATTTCCGCTGAAAGGAGGGCCGGAGATGAACGTGTTGGAACTGCGCCATATCCGCAAATCCTTCGACGGGATGGCGGTGCTGCGCGATCTCTCGCTGGCCGTCCCCGAGGGCGGGGTCGTCGCGATCATCGGGCCCTCGGGAAGCGGCAAATCGACGCTGCTGCGCTGCGCTACCCTGCTGGAGACGATCGACGGCGGCGACATTGTATACGCCGGCGAGGCAGCCGCGCGCGACGGCGTCTATGCCGACCGCGCCGCACTTCGGAAAATCCGCGGCAAATTCGGGCTGGTGTTCCAGAACTTCAACCTGTTCCCGCACTATTCGGTGCTGAAAAACGTGACCGACGCGCCGATCGTCGTACAAAAGCGCAGCCGCGCGGAGGCAGTGGAGACCGCGATGGCCCTGCTCAAGAAAATGGGGCTCGAGGACCGCGCCCACAGTTATCCCTACCAACTCTCGGGCGGCCAGCAGCAGCGCGTTTCGATCGTGCGCGCGCTTGCGACGGATCCGAAGATCCTCTTTTTCGACGAGCCCACCTCCGCCCTCGACCCCGAACTGACGGCCGAGGTGCTGCGCGTGATCCGCGCCCTCGCGGAGGAAAAGATGACAATGGTGATCGTCACGCATGAGATGGCGTTTGCCGCCGCTGTAGCGGACCACGTCATCTTTATGGACGGCGGCGTGATCGTGGAGGAAGGCCCTCCCGGCGAGGTGATCGGCAATCCGCAGAACCCGCGCACACGCCAGTTTTTGGAGACCTACGCGCAGTGACGCGTGCAAAAGCCCCGGCCGAAGAGATTCGGCCGGGGCTTTGGTTTGCTTTCAGATCCTGGCGAGCATCTCGTCGGTCAAGGTGATGACGCCTGCGACCGACAGCGCCGCGAGCGCGCCGTTCTCCACCCGCGCCTCGCAGCGCAGCGTGCCGCCCGGCTGGCGGATCGCAAACGGCCAAACGCCGTCGCCCTTCTCTTTCGCGCAGGCGGCCGCAATCGCCGCGCTGCCGGACGCGCAACTGTTTTCGCAGCAAAGCGAATCGGTCGCCGCCACATAGACGACGGGATACAGCATCTCCCGCTCCGGGTCGTAGAGCAGCAGGCCCGCCGCCGCCTTGCCGAACCGCGCCGCCGCGTCGCGCAGGAGCGGTTTCGCCTCCTCCTCGGTGATCCATTCGGGCCCGCGGTGCACGATCAAATGGACGATCCCCCCGAAACAGACGGCCTGCGCCGCTTCGCCGCAAAACTGCGCCGCTTCCATGCGCTCGGGCAGCGGCATCTCGCCCTTGAGATCGCCACTCACGGGATCGTATTCGACCTGCAGCGGCCGATCGCAGCCGCTGATTTCCACCGGAAGGCACACCTTTCCCGGCAGGCCCTCCTTGCAGATCTTCCAGAGCGCGGCCGCGCGCAGGGCGTTGCCGCAGAATTCCCCGCCCATCATTTCAAGGCGGACGGCCCCGCCGTGCTGCGGCCCGGTCAAAAAGCCGACCTGTTCCGCGTACATGCGCGGCAGGGCGAGCAGTTGCCCCGCCACAGCCCCGTACTGCGCGCGATCCACCGGCGTTTCGACGAGCACCGTCGTGTTGCCCGCGGGATATGCGATGGAAATGGCCAATTCCATGTCCCCGTTCCTCCTCGCTTTTTCTGTTCCGATACCCAATATAGCACAAAATCCGCCCTGCGACAAGAAAAGCCGCCCGAATGCGTGCATCCGGACGGCTTTTTCCGATCAGTGGATCTCCATGAGGAGTTCGCCGGCCTTGACGGCCTGCCCTGCCTTGATGCGCAGGTTGGCGACCTTGCCCGCCATGCGGGCGACGACGTTCGTCTCCATCTTCATCGCTTCGATGACGGCAAGCGGCTGGTTTTCCTTGACCTCGTCGCCCTCCTTCACGATGACTTTCGACACCATGCCGGGGATCGAGGCGCCGACCTGTCCGCGGTCCGTCTGGTCGGCCATCACGGTTTTGGAGGTCGACTCGGTGGCCTGCGGATCGGGGACGGTCACCTCGCGGCGGATGCCGTTGAGTTCAAACTGCACCGTGCGCGTGCCGTCGGGGTTGTGGTCCCCGAGGCCGAGATAGCGGATCACGAGCGTTTTGCCGTCCTGGATGTTCATCTTGTTCGTCTCGCCGAGCGCCATGCCGTTGAAGAACACGTGGCTGCCCATGCGCATGAGGTAACTGTACTCCACGCGGTGGCGCCAGTACTCCTCGAGCACCTTGGGATACATGGCGTAGGAGATGAGGAACTTCTTGGTCGGCGGCGTGGGCGCCGTGTAGAAGGCCATGACTTCTTTCTTGATCTCCTCCCAGTCGACAGGGGGCAGCAGATCGCCCGGGCGGCACGTGATGGGTTCCTCGCCCTTGAGCACGACGCGCTGCAGATCCTTCGGGAAGCCGCAGGGCGGCTGGCCCATCATGCCCTTGAAGTAACTGACGACCGAATCCGGGAAGGCGAGCGCCTCGCCGCGTTCGACGATGTTCTCGGGCGTGAGGTCGTTTTGCACCATGAAGATCGCCATGTCGCCGACAACCTTGGAGGACGGCGTGACCTTGACGATATCGCCGAACATCAGGTTGACGGTGCGGTACATCTCCTTGACCTCGCTGAAGCGGTCGCCGAGGCCGAGGGACTCGACCTGCGGCTGTAGGTTCGTGTACTGCCCGCCGGGGATCTCATAGCGGTAGATGTCGGTAACGGGGCCCTTGAGGCCCTTGTCGAAGGTCTCGTAGCGCAGGCGCACATCGGACCAGTAGTCGTCGAGTTCCTGCAGGCGGCGCTCCTCGAAGCCCGTGTCGCGCGCGGTGCCGCGCAGCGCCTCCACGAGAGCGTTCATCGAGGGCTGGCTCGTCAGCGACGAGAAGGACTGGATCGCCGTATCGACGATGTCCACTCCCGCCTCGGCGGCCATCAGATAAGTTGCGATCTGGTTGCCGGTCGTGTTGTGCGTGTGCAGATGGATCGGGATGCCGACCTCCTGCTTGAGCGTTTCGACAAGTTTCTTCGCGCCGTAAGGCTTGAGCAGGCCGGACATATCCTTGATGCAAAGCAGGTGGGCGCCGCGCTTTTCGATCTCCTTGGCGAAATCGACGTAGTACTGCAGCGTGTAGCGGTCGCGCTTGGGATCGAGGATGTCGCCGGTGTAGCAGACGGTTCCTTCGAGGATCTTGCCCTGCTTGAGGACCTCGTCCATCGCGACCTCCATGTTCGGGACCCAGTTGAGGGAGTCGAACACGCGGAACACATCGATGCCCGCCTTTGCGGATTCTTCGATGAACGCGCGCACGACGTTATCGGGATAACTGGCGTAGCCGACAAGGTTCGAGCCGCGCAGCAGCATCTGGAACAGGATGTTCGGGATATCGCGCCGCAGCATCTCGAGGCGCTCCCACGGCGACTCGTGCAGGAAGCGGTAGGCCGTATCGAAGGTCGCGCCGCCCCACATCTCGAGCGAGAAACAGTCGCGCAGGATATCCGCGGTACCCTCTGCGCCCTTGACCATATCGCGCGTGCGCAGGCGGGTGGAGAGCAGCGACTGGTGCGCGTCGCGCATCGTCGTATCGGTGAGGAGCAGTTTCTTTTCCCGGAGAACGGCGTCGCGCACGGCCTCGGGGCCCTTCGCATCGAGCAGGTATTTATAGCCCGTGTTGAGGTCGAGTGCCCGCTCCGCCTTGGGGAAGCGCGGCGGGGCGTACTGGTGGCGCTCCGCGTTGGGATTCGAGACCTGGATGTTCGCGATATAGCGCAGGATGCGGCTCGCGCGGTCCACGCCGTTGTTGATATCGAAGAGTTCCGGCGTCTCGTCGATGAACTTCGTGTAGCAGTTGCCGGCGAGGAACGTCGGGTGGCTGAGGATCTTGGTGACAAAAGAGATGTTCGTCTTCACGCCGCGGATGTGCTCCTCGTTGAGGGCGCGCATCGCCTTGCGGCAGGTCGCGGGGAAGGTGCGGTCCCACGCGGTGATCTTGACGAGCAGCGAATCGTAGTAGGGGGAGATCTCGGTGCCGGTGTTGGCGTTGCCGCCGTCAAAGCGGATACCGAAACCGCCGCCGGAGCGGTATCCCGTGATCTTCCCGTTGTCGGGCGCAAAGTTGTTGAGCGGGTCCTCGGTGGTGACACGGCACTGGATCGCGTAGCCGTTGATGTAGAGGTCCTCCTGTTTCGCAAGACCGATCTCCGGATGGCTGACCGGGTACCCCTCGGCGATGAGGATCTGCGCGCGGACAAGGTCGATGCCTGTGACCATCTCAGTGACGGTGTGCTCGACCTGGATACGCGGGTTCATCTCGATGAAGTAGTGATTGCCCTCGGCGTCGACGAGGAACTCGACCGTTCCCGCGTTTGTGTAGCCGACGGATTGGGCCACCTTGACGGCGTCGTCCCAAAGTTTTTGCCGCACCTCGATCGGCACCGACCACGCAGGCGCAAACTCGACGACCTTCTGATAGCGGCGCTGCAGCGAGCAGTCGCGCTCGCCGAGGTGGCGCACATTGCCGTGCTCATCCGCGAGGATCTGCACCTCGATGTGTTTGGGGTGGACCAGGAATTTTTCCATGAAGATGTCGCCGTTGCCGAAGGCCTTGAGCGCCTCGCTGTGCACGAGCGCATAGGCCTCCTTCACGTCCTCGGCCTTTTCGCAGAGGCGCATGCCGCGGCCGCCGCCGCCCGCCGCCGCTTTGAGAATGACCGGGAAACCGAAACTTTGGGCTTTTTCGAGCGCATCGTCCGCGTCCTTGAGCGGCTCGGTGCAGCCGGGGATCACCGGCACGCCGCAGGAGATCGCGACCTCCTTGGCGCTGAGTTTGTCGCCCATCTTCGCAAGGACTTCGGAGGAGGGGCCGATGAATTTGATGCCGTTTTCTTCGCAGGCGCGGGCGAATTCCGCATTCTCGGACAAAAAACCGTATCCCGGATGGATCGCCGAAACGCCGCGGCGCTTTGCAAGCGCAATAATCGCGTTGATATCGAGGTACGCGCCGACCGGGCTGCGGGCCTCGCCGATCAGGTAGGCCTCGTCCGCATGGGTGCGGAACAGGCTGCCGGTGTCTTCCTCCGAATACATGGCGACCGTATGGATATTGAGATCCTTGCAGGCGCGCATGATCCGGATCGCGATCTCGCCGCGGTTCGCGGCCAAGACCTTCTCGAAATTCATAACCTCCGCCATAGAAAAATACCCCCGTCATTTTGTGAGCCCGCCGCCGAAAAACGACGGGTTCCTACGTTCAGTTTAGCCGATTGCCTGTGAAAAAGCAAACACCCGCGCGTAGAATTTTTTTTCGTTGTGGCTTGCTTTTTTCGTGCATTCTGCCGCAAAGGGAAACAACGCGGCCCGCGCCGTGCCCCGGGCGGCGTTGTCGGCGGGACCGCCGGCGGTTCCACCGAAAAAAACGGCGGGCATACGCCCGCCGTTTTCTCAAAAATCAAACGCCGTTTCGAGGTCGCGCTCCTCCCCCTGCGGCGGCGTGACATGTACCGTTCCGAACAGCGCGCTGCGCTCCCCCATTGCGAAATGCGAAGCCGTCACATCCCCCGCCACGAGGGCGCGGTCCAGCAGACGCACCGCGCCGCGTGCCGTCACGTTGCCCTTGAGCCGCCCGTCGATCTGCACGCACGCCGCCGCAAGGTCGCCGACGGCGACCGCCTGCGCATCGAGCGTGACCGACGAATCGGCGGCGACGTCGCCGCGCACGCGTCCGCCCAAAAGCAGCACGCTGCTGCCGCGCACCGCGCCGATCACCGTGCCGCTGACGCGCACGGACTCTTTGGAAAAGACGCCGCCGTCCACCGTGCCTCCGACCTCGATCGGCCCCTCGGCGCGCACCTCCCCCGTGATCTGTGTCCCTGCGGCGATCACCGTCGGCGGCAGCTGCACGGGCGCCGGTGGCGCCGCTTCGGCGAGCGCCTCCTGCGGCGGCGCGGGGTCGGCCTGCCGCGGCTCCTCCCCGAATCCGATGCGTCCGAACAGTTCTCCGAACGCCTGCTTCGCGTTTCCTTTCACTGTGCTGACATTCATAGCGGTCTCCCTTCTGCTGATTCCGAGGCGTCCCGATAAGGCATGATGACGGGCCTCACCGTGTCCGTGATGCGGTCGAAGGCGTAGCCTTGGGCCGCGAGCGTATCGATCAACTCACCGAGCGCCGCGACTGTCTGCGTTTTTCCCGCGCTGTCGTGCAGCAGCACCACCGGCCGGCTCTTTCCCACGCTCTGGGCGAGCACGTCGCGCAGGATATCCCCGCGCGAGGCGGGCACTGCGCCCGCGTCTCCCGCGCTCACGTTCCAGTCGTAATAGGCGAACCCGCGTCGCACCATCTCCCCGATGATCTCCTGGTAGTTTCCGGCGTTGTATGCGTTGATGCTGCCGCCTGGGAAGCGGAAGATCTGCGTCCGCACGCCCGTGACCTCCTCAATGTAGCGCCACTCGCGGTAAAAATCGTCGAGGAACGCCTCCACGGAACTGTAGATCTCCGCATAGCGGTGCGACGAACTGTGCACGCCGATCGCGTGCCCTTCCTCGACGATGCGGCGCATCCGCGCGCGGTCTTCCTCCGTGTCCCGATAGACGACGAAGAACGTCGCCTTGGCTCCCTTCTGCGCCAGGATGTCGAGGATCTCGTCGGTGCGCTCCGAAGGGCCGTCGTCAAAGGTGAGGTAGACCGTCCGGCTGCGGTCGGCATAGGGGCCGCCGCGCTCGACCCGGCAATCGGGATAGAGGTTCTGATATGCGTAGCGTTCGCCCACCGCGCCCCCGAGTTCGATCGACTGCGACGCGTCCACGCGGGCATCGGCCGTGTCGGTGCGCACGATCTCCCGCAACTGCTCCACCTGCGCCATCGCCTGTACATAGTCGCGGCTGCGACGCGCGTAGCCGATGCCGAACACGATCGCAAAACAGGTGGGCGCGAGCAGCGCAAGCAGCAGAAGCCCCGAAAACAGGCGCCGGAAAAACCGCACGCTGCCGAATCCCATTGCGCCTCACCTCCGCCGCTGTCGCAGACAAGCATAGCATCGCGGCGGCGTCGCATTCGCTCGAAAACGGGCGAACCGGCAAAAAACGCCGCGGCAAATTCGCCGCGGCGCCGGAGAAAACGATTCAAACCACCTGAAATAGGTAAAACTTCAGATAGGCCGTCTCGGGGACGTTGCAGAGGATCGGGTGGTCGGGGGCTTGCTGACGCGCCTCGATCTGCCGCAGCTGCACGGCTGCATCGCGCGCGGCAGAGCGCAGCATCTGCCGGAACAGATCGTCGGTCATGAAATGCGAGCAGGAGCACGTGGCGAGGTAGCCTCCGCGCGGGAGCAACTGCATGGCGCGCAGGTTGATCTCCTTGTATCCGCGCTTCGCCGCTTCGAGCGTTTTGCGGTTCTTGGTGAACGCAGGAGGATCGAGGATGATGAAATCGTATGGCGCGCCGCCCTGCGCCCGCAGGCGGTCGAGCAGCGCGAACACATCTTCGGCGAAAAAATCGACGCGGTCGGAAAGGCCGTTTCGCGCGGCGTTTTGCCTCGCTGCCGCGATCGCCGCCTCCGACACGTCCACGGCCGTCACGTGCGCCGCGCCGCCCATCGCAGCGTTGAGCGCGAACGAGCCCGTGTGCGTGAAGCAATCGAGCACGCGCCGTCCCTTGGCAAGGCGCGCTGCGGCGCGGCGGTTCTCCTTTTGATCGAGGAAGAACCCCGTCTTCTGCCCGTTGAGGAAGTCCACCTCGTAGCGGATGCCGTTCTCCGTGATCTCAACGGCCGTCTTCTGCGGGGCCGGCCCGCCCGCGAGCGGGTACCAGCCTTTTCCCTGCGGCAGCCCCTCAAGCGCACGGATCGCGGCGTCGTTGCGCTCAAAGACGCCGCAGACCGCCTGCCCGTCGGCGCGCAGCACTTCGACCAGCAGCGGGAAGATCACATCCTTGTGCCGCTCGATGCCAACCGAGAGCGTCTGCGCCACAAGCACGTCGCCGAAGCGGTCGACCGTCAGCCCGGGGAAGCCGTCCGCCTCCCCGAAGAGCACCCGGCAGCAGGCGAGATCGTTCGGCAGCACCGTTTTGCGGTATTCCCACGCGTAGGCGATACGCCTGCGCCAGAAGGCGGCGTCGAAGCGGTCGTTCGCATTGCGGGAGACGAGGCGCACGCGGATCTTGCTGTGCTCGCTCCAAAAGCCTGTGCCGAGGTAGGTCCCGCCCTCGGTGAGGACGTCGACCAGTCCCCCGTTTTCCATGACGCCGTGCGTTTCGAGTACCTCCGCGCCGTAGACCCAGGGATGTCCTCCCTGCGCCGTGCGCGCGGCTTTTTTCGTCACGATCGCCTGCGCAAATCCGCGCTGCTGTTTCATTCGCTGTCTCTTCCTTTCCCGATCGGCGGTTTCCGATCCCCATTATAAACGAAAGCGGCGCGGTCGTACAGAAAAATCTTCTTGTTTCTTTTCCCCCGCCATGCTATAATATTTTGTGTTATCGAGAGAGGCAGGCAGGGACGCGCTTGTGCTCTGTCATGCGGAAACCGCGGGCCCTGTGCGACGGAACTTCGTGAACCATGTCAGGCGGGGAACCGAGCAGCATTAAGCGGATCACTCCGTGTGCCGCAGATTTCCTGCGATTTCCGCATGAGAGGGCGCAGACGACCTGCCTGTTTTATCGGGGAAAGGATGTGAAAGCCGTGCGCCAGGCGCTGTACCGCGCATACCGCCCGAAGACCTTCGACGAGGTCGTGGGGCAGGATGCAATCACTGCGATCTTGAAAAGCGAAATGGCCGCGGGCCGGCCTTCGCACGCCTATCTGTTCGTCGGCTCGCGCGGGACGGGCAAAACCACCTGCGCCAAACTGGTCGCCAAAGCTGTCAACTGCGAACACCTCAAGGGCGGGAACCCCTGCAACGAGTGCGCCGCCTGCCGCGGCGTAGACGACGGCTCCCTGCTCGACGTGGTCGAGATCGACGCCGCCTCCAACAACGGCGTGGACAGCATCCGCGACCTGCGCGACGAGGCTGTGTTCACCCCCGCCGCCGCGAAATACCGCGTCTATATCATCGACGAGGTGCACATGCTCTCGACGAACGCCTTCAACGCCCTGCTCAAAACGCTCGAGGAACCGCCGCCGCACGTCATCTTCGTGCTGGCGACGACCGAGGTCCACAAGGTCCTCCCCACGATCATTTCGCGCTGCCAGCGCTTCGATTTCCGCCGCATCGAGCCGGACGTGATCGCCGGCCGGCTGCAGGCCGTCGCCGCGCAGGAAGGGTTTGCGCTCACCGACGACGCCGCGCGCCTGATCGCGCGCCTCTCGGACGGCGGTATGCGCGACGCCCTCTCGCTGCTGGACGTGTGCGCCGCCGATGCCGAAACCGTCACAGCCGAAACGGTCGCTGCCGCCGCGGGCCTTGCGGGGCGCGGCCATCTGCTCGATCTCTGCGACCGCATTTTCGCGGGCGACACCGCGGGCGTGCTGACGCAGTTTGCCGCGCTCACGGCCAAAAGCCTGGAGCCGCAGCGCCTCTGCGAACAGTTGACCGGCCATCTGCGCGACCTGATGCTCGTGAAAACCGTCGATCGCCCCGCCGAACTGCTGGGGTGCCTGCCTTCCGAACTGCCCGCGCTGCAAAAACAGGCGGACGCGATCGCCTTAAGCGATCTGCTTGCCGATCTTTCCACCCTGCAGGAAGCCGCCGCGCGCATGGGAAAAACCGCCTCGAAGCGCGCCGAACTGGAACTCGCCCTCGTTCTGCTGACCGAGCCGACCGTTCGCACCGGCGCCGCCGCGCTGCTGCAGCGCATCGAGCGGCTGGAAAAGGCCGTCCGGAACGGTTGGGCTCCGGCCGAGGCCTCCGGCGCGGATCGCCCCGAGGCGCCCGCCGATCCGCCTGCACGCGAGTCCGCTACGGGCGGATGCGATGCATCCATCTCGCAGGAACGGCCGGCCGAGCGGGTCTCTCCAAAGGCGGAGGCCCCCTTCCCCGCGCCCGAGACGCAGAGCAAGCCGACCGCACCGCGCGCAGCGGCAGGTCCCGCGCCGTTTCGCCCGTGGCCGCAGGTGCTCGAGGAGATCGGCGCGCAAAACGCCAACACCGCCGGTATGCTGACGGGCACCAGGGCCTATTTCGACGGCCGGCGCGTCCTCATCGACATCCCAAACGACACCGTGCGCGGCATGCTCAACGCAAACGAAGGAATGAAAGCGTGCATCCACCGCGCGCTGCTGGCCGTGACGGGGCAGGACTACCCGCTCGGCCCCTATCAGGCAATCGAGCGCCCCGCCGAGAGCGGGGACCCGCTCGAGCGGCTGATCGCCGCGCTTCCCGACGACGAGCACATCCAAATCCACTAAAGGAGAGATTCCCCATGAAAGCAAGACTTCCCGCAGGCTACGGCGGCGGCCCGAGCAACCAGAAGGACCTGATGCGGCAGGCGCAGAAGATGCAGGAGCAGTTTGCCCAGACGCAGGCCGAACTGGAAGCGCGCGAATTCTCCGCCACGGCCGGCGGCGGCGTCGTCTCGGTGACGATGACCGGCAAAAAGGAACTGACCGCGCTCACCATCGCCCCCGAGGTCGTCGACCCCGAGGATGTGGAGATGCTGCAGGACCTCGTGATCGCCGCGGTCAACGAAGTGATCCGCAACGTCGAGGAGACCACGACCGCCGAACTCGGCAAGATCACCGGCGGTCTCAGCCTCGGCCTGCCGGGCATGTTCTGATATGACGCACCAGGCAGCGCCGCTCCAGCGGCTCATCGACCAATTTGCACACCTGCCTGGCATCGGGCGCAAAACCGCCCAACGCCTCGCTTTCTACATCCTCTCGCAGCCGCCCGAGCGGGCGAAGGAGTTTTCCGACGCCCTGCTCGAAGCGAGCACCCGGATCAAACGCTGCGCCATCTGCCAAAACCTGACGGACGCCGAGCGCTGCCCGATCTGCGAGAGCGAACAGCGCGACCGCTCGATCATCTGCGTCGTCGCGGAAGCGCGCGATGTGATGGCCTTTGAGCGCATGCGCGAATACACGGGGCTCTACCACGTGCTGCACGGCCTCATCTCCCCGATGGACGACATCGGCCCCGACGATCTTGCGATCAAGGAACTGCTCGCGCGGCTCGACGGGACGGTCCAAGAGGTCGTGATGGCGACGAATCCGACCGTGGAGGGCGAAGCGACCGCGATGTATCTCTCGCGCCTCATCAAACCGATGGGCGTGAAGGTGACGCGGTTGGCTTACGGCATCCCCGTGGGCGGCAACCTCGAGTTTGCCGACGACGTCACGCTCGGGCGCGCCCTCGAGGGGCGCAGCGAAATGTAAAAAGGCGGAGAAACGATGCGCATTCCATGGGACGATCCGCGCGTGGCCGAACTGTACAAATTCGTCAAATTCGGCCTCACCGGCGTGATGAATACGGCGGTTGACTTTTTTGTGTTCACCGTGCTATCATGGTTCGGCGTCAACCTGTATTGGTCGCAGGTCCTGTCCTACGCGGCGGGCATGCTCAACAGTTACACCGTCAACCGCAGTTGGACGTTTCGTGCGGGCGGGCGGTTCTTCGGGCCGCAGATGCGGCGATTCCTGATCGTGAACCTGTCGCTGCTGGCGCTGAGCCTCGGCATCCTGCGCCTCACATCGGGCACATTCGGGCTGCCCCGCCTCGCAGCCAAACTGTGCACGACCGCCGTCACGGTGGTGCTGGGCTTCCTGCTCAACCGGCTGTGGGTCTTCCGGACTGATTCATAAAGGAGGTGCGCGGCATGGCCGAAAAAGAGAATACCAAGACCATCGCGGTCAACCGTGCCGTGCGTCACGAATACTTTGTGGATGAGACCTTCGAGGCCGGCATCGAACTCTGCGGCACCGAGGTGAAAAGCCTGCGCGCAGGCGCCGTCAACCTCAAGGACAGTTGGGTCGACGTCGGCACGGGCGAACTGATCGTCAAGCAGATGCACATCAGCCCCTACGAACACGGCAACATTTTCAACCGCGATCCGATGCGCGAGCGCCGCCTGCTGATGCACCGCCGGCAGATCCACTACCTCTTCGGCAAGGTGAAGCAGCAGGGGTGCACGCTGATCCCGATCTCCCTCTATTTCAAGGGGTCGCGCGTCAAGATGCAGTTGGGCCTGTGCCGCGGCAAAAAACTCTATGACAAGCGCGAGGACGCCGCCAAACGCGACGCCAAACGCGCCATTGACCGCGCGATGAAAGAAAGCGCGCGATAACGCACACCGGAAAGAAGGGAATGCAGTTCCCCGATCGATATGGGGCCGTAAAGGTTTCGACGGGGGTCAAGAAACAAGAACAGCGGGCAGAGGGCGGGTCCTCTATAATCCCCGAACCTAAAACTAAACGCAGACGAAAATCTCGTTTACGCGGCTTAATTAGCCGCCGTCCTGCCGCGGAGTACCACGGCCGCGAACAGGGCGTCATGCAGTGGTCCATTTCGGCGGGAGGGCTCCCCATACCGCCGAAACACACGGGGATACCGAACCGGGAAGCCTGTCTGCCGGCGTCTCGGTGAGGGAAATTCAAAAGACTGACTGCGCCCGGAGAAGTTCTTGCGGATCGGCTTTCGGACGGGGGTTCGACTCCCCCCGGCTCCACCAAAAGGTCCTTACTCGAACCCTTGTCAAAAAGCAGGGCGTCGGGCGAGGACTTTTTTTATTGCTTTCGTCATAGCGTTGGTTCCCTTAATCCTGCCCCCGTCCTGAAAAAACGGGGCAATTGGGCATTTTGAGCAATGCCAAGGGTCTGCCGAGCAGCCTGTATTCTTATGATTGCTTTTATGTGGCCATGTCCGTATAATGTCACTATCAGAATAATGGAGGGATAGCGGATGAAAAATGGGGTTCGTCCAAATCCAAATACCATTCATCCCATCGCGGGCTACGACAAAGAAATCTACGTAAAGCCGACGATTACAAATCCCAACATCATTGTAGGGGATTTTACTTATATTGCTGACTCTGAATTTGAGAGCCATGTAACACATCACTATGAATGGAACGGCGATCAGTTGATCATCGGCAAGTTCTGTCAGATTGCGGCCGGCGTTGAGTTTATCATGAACGGTGCAAACCACCAGATGAATGCCGCATCGACTTTCCCGTTCTATACGCTGGAGGGCTGGGATATGGCGCCGCCGGCGGCTTCCGACATGCCGCTCAAAGGTGATACTATCATCGGCAACGATGTGTGGATCGGGCAGAATGCCGTCATTTTGCCCGGTGTTCATATTGGCGACGGCGCGATTATCGGCGCAAACAGCGTTGTTGGCAGGGATATTCCTCCCTACACGATTGTCGTCGGTAATCCCGCAAGGGAAATCCGAAAGCGTTTCGACGATGAGTTGATACAACTCATGTTAGCCTTCAAGTGGTGGGATAAAAGCATTGAGGAAATCAATCATCTAATTCCGCTGCTCACCTCCGGTGACCTCGAACGAGTTAAGGCTGAGCTATCGGCAAGGATGAATAGTTCGGCTTAAGTTCCGATGGCCCCACCACATCGTCGCAAGCGATCTCACGCTTGCGACGACTTTTTTATGCTTTCCGTCAAAAATCGCCTCGCACTCAACACGTCGCTTCCCTTGCGTTTTTGCAGTCCCGCGATCGGCCGAATGCATCTTCTTGCCGTATTGGCAGGTCATCCTTCTCGCGTCTCGCCGCCGTGACAGTCGGATCATTCGGCGGGAAAAAGAAGGATGACCGGACACACCGAAGCCGAACGAAAAACGGCCGCCGCCTAGGTGCGGCGGGGGCGCTGCAGGACCGAATCTCCACCCCCGCAGCCGCTTTCGCAGACCGTTCACAGCGACAGCGGGCGTCGCGGGCGCGTCTTGACAGGCGGGCGGCCGTTTTATATAATGAAACGGGGACACAATAAAGAAACAACAGAGAAGATGGAGCCCTGAGCGCCTTCGCAGACGGGATCGCAATCGAAGGGAGGCCGCCGGCGTGCCGATGCGAAACAACGTTTGGAACGACCATCCCGCCCTGCGCGAAGCGATGCTGCCGGTGCGGGGCAAACACGCGCCGCGGGATAAGATCTTCCTTCTGCTGCCCGTGACGGAGGCCGTGTGCCTGCTCCCTATCCTGCTCGGGGTGCGATTGTGGGAGCGAATCCCCGAAATCGTCATCACCGGCATCGTGAATGCGCGCGGCGAGGACGACAGCATCCCCCGCGCCGTGCTGGTCTTTGGGCTGCCGTGTCTGGCGGCCCTGCTCAACCTGATCTGCCATATTCAGTTGTATCGGCACCAGCGCGCCAAAACGTTCCCGCCGGGGTTTGTCAGCCTTTCGGGGCGCTGGGGAATGCCGATTTTATCGGTATTTGTGTTTTCCGCCTTCATGCTGCGGGCCGCGGGCGCGCCGGTGGAACAACGGTTCGTGATCTCCTGCGCGGCGGGTACGGCCCTCCTGCTGCTCGGCGGCAGGATCCTTTCCTTCACGGGCGGGGGGATTGCGGCGCCGGCCGCCGATGCGCGCGGCGCCGCCCCCGGAACAGGGACGCCGCAGCCCAAGCGCCTGATGGGGAAAGACTTCTTTTTTTGGGCCGGGGCGCTGTATCTCCTGCTAGGGATGGGCATCCTCGGAGCCGCCATCGGCGCGGGGAAGCCTCAGCCGGCCGGATCCGTTGCGCTTGCGGCGGCAGCCGCCGGGCCGGTCCTGTTCGTGCGGCGGCGGGCAGCGAAGAATTGAAGAGAAACGGATGCGGTGCACAACGGCGGAAATCGAAGCGAGGTGAACTGCCGATGACGCTGTTTCCCATCAGGGACTATCTCACCTATCTGACAGAGTCCTTCGCCGCTTTGCTCGATCTGGAATTTACCATCATCAACGCCTCGCCGATGCGGCGCGTGACCGGAACGGGCTACTACAGGACGATCGGAGAAAGCGGGGGCCTCTGGAAACCGAGTTATACAAAAATGGTGATCGAGAGCGGCGAACCGATGTTTGCGCTGGACACCTCCGCATATCGTGCGACCATGCCGGACCGCACCGCGTATACCGAGCACTATTCGCTGATCCTGCACCCGATCCGCTGCCAGGGAGAAGTGGTGGGCGTGATCGTGATCGCTTCGTTCAACGCGCAGCAGCAGGGTCAATTGCTGGGCAAACGCATGCGGCTGATGGAATACCTCGGCTGCATCGCGGAACTGATCGAACTGAAACTGACACAGGACCGGGACCACGCGCGGATGCTGCTCGAGCGCAACCAGTTGGAACTGATCTACGAAAACATCTCCAACGGCGTGATCCTTTTTACAAACGGCAAAGTCACCCGCATGAACGCGCTCGCCCACAAACTGATGTTTGACGAGGATCCGCAGTTGTACGCCCTCTATCTGCAGGACGTGCGGGATATCGCGCGCAGCGCCGACGAGGCGCACGAAGTGCGGCGCGGGCAACTTTACCACACCTACGAGGGGAAAAGCACGATCCTGACCGTTCGGGCTGTGCCGCTCAACAACCGGGACCGCAACGTGATCTGCCTCATCATGCCCTTTATCGAAACGCAGGAGAGTTTTTTCCCGAGCGGGGAATCGGCGATCACCGAGGGAGAAATGATTGCGAAGAACCGGGAGATGGTCTCGCTGATCCAGAACGTCCGGATCGTTGCGCGCAACGACTCCAACGTGCTCGTCACCGGCGAAAGCGGCACGGGGAAGGAGATGATCGCACGCATCATCCACAACAGCAGCCGGCGGCGCGACAAGCCCTTCGTCTCCATCAACTGCGCGGCGATCCCGGAAGCGCTTCTGGAAAGCGAACTGTTCGGATATGAGCAGGGCGCTTTCACGGGGGCAAACCGCGGCGGGAAGATCGGCAAATTCATGCTGGCCGACAGCGGGACCCTGTTTCTCGACGAGATCGGGGACATGCCGCTCTATCTCCAGGCCAAACTGCTGCGCGCGATCAGCGAGCGGAAGATCGACCGCGTCGGCGGCGCCCAGCCGATCGACGTCGACGTGCGGATCATCGCGGCGACGAACCGCGATCTGGAAAAGATGATCCGCGAACAGACTTTCCGCGAAGACCTGTTCTATCGCCTCAGCGTGATCCCTTTCACGATCCCACCGCTGCGCGAGCGCAGGGAGGATATCGTTCCCCTGACCAATTATTTTATCAGCAAGTACAACGGAAAACTCGAAAAGCGCATCACGGGGACCTCCAACGCCGTCATGAAGGTGTTCCTGGCCTACGACTGGCCCGGCAACGTGCGGGAGTTGGAAAACAGCATCGAATATATGATGAATTTCGAGCGCAGCCCCATCCTCACCGACGCGTCGCTGCCGCCGCGCCTGAAACGGCGTGCGGATGCGCAGGAGGATCGTCCGTCCGGTCTTGCCGCCGCGCAGGAGCACGGCTCGCTCAAGGAGCGGCTGGCGCGGTATGAGCGCGCCCTGTTCTGCGGCTTTTCGGAGGCGAACGGCGGAAAGCCCTTGCTGGCAAAGATCGACGCGTTCTGCCGCGAATTGGAGATCAGCCGGGCGACGTATTACCGGAAACTGGCAGAGGCGACGCGCGCCGCGGCGGGGATCGCTTCCGCAGATTCTCAAATTTAAGAAGAATTCTCGCCGATGAGAACGCATTGCCGAAGAGCAACCGGCCGGGCCCTGTGCCCGGCCGGTCTTTTTTGTCAGGTTTCTCATGATCTCAAAAGCGAAATTGTCTAAAACGCAAAACTTTTTGATTCTTGTAACTTTTGGCGCAGTTTTTGCTACAGAAAAAAGACACGGCCATCGGAACACAAGAAACAGACGAAAGGAGCGAAAACGATGGAATACAAACTGAGAAACATGAGTTGGAAGGAGTTTGCGGACCGCAGCAAGACCGCCAAAACAGTCATCATCCCCTCCGGCGCCTGCGAGGTCTACGGACTCAACCTGCCCCTGGGCAGCGATATCCTGGTTGCGAAGGCGGTTTCCGAGTTGGTTGCCGAAAAGGTGAACGGCATCGTTTCCCCCTGTCTGGAGGTCGGCCAATCCAAGAGCCTCACCTCTTTCCCGGGCACGATCGCCGTCTCCTCCGAGACCCTGCGCGCGGTCTATACCGAGATCGTGGAGAACTTCATCCGCCTGGGCTTCCGGAATTTCTTTGTCGTCAACACGCACCTGCACAACACCCAGCCGCTCAACGAGATCCTGGTGGACGCGCAGATCCAGCACGGCATCCGGTTCGGCCAGATCGGCTGGTGGCAGTACATCCCCGGCTTTACCCAGGACCTCTGGGAGACGGACAATCCCCACGGCCACGCTGCCGAGGCCGGCACGTCCTGCCTGCTCTATCTGTACCCCGAACTGGTGAACATGAAGGTCGCCGCGTGCACCAAGAGCGCGGTCCCCGTCAAGCCCGAGTGGATCGGCATCACCCACTCGGCGCTGTACCGCGAGCACACCGACACCGGCACGCTCGGCGACGCCACCAAAGGCACGGCTGAAAAGGGCCGGATCGCGGTGGAACGCGGCGTCGAGCGCATTGCGGACTACATCCTCAACTATCTCGAAGCGTGACGCTGCGCGCCGAAACATACGCACCGATCAGGAAAGGAGAAGCGAGATGAAACGAATCCTCACCCTTGCCCTCGCCGCGCTTTTGGCGCTGGTCCTTGTCGCCTGCGGCGGTTCCGGCCAGTCCGGCGCGCCGTCGTCGAGCGCCGTCCAGGGGCAGTCCTCCGGGGACGGCGGCCCGGGCTACGACAAACTCACGCTGAAGTTCAGTTACGCCACCAGCGACACCGGCATGGACGGCGTGACCGCGATCAAGTTTGAAGAACTCGTCGAGGAGCGCAGCGGCGGGCTGATCCAGATCGAGCGCTTTCCCAACTGCCAACTCAGCGGCGGCGACATGCAGCGCCACGTCGAGATGATGGTGGCCGGGGGCGCGTTTGAGATGGCGATCATCTCCGAGACCTCGTTCAACGTGATCGACAACGAGTTCTACGCCAACGCGCTGCTGTTCGCCAACCCGACCTACGAGGACATGTATGCGAACTTCGACGGCGCCCTCGGCGAATACATTTCGACCGTCTACGACAAATACAACATCCATTACTTCTACACGCTGCCCAACGGCATCCAGCATCTGACGAACAACAAGCGCCCCGTCCACACCGTTGCGGACATGGCCAACCTCAAGATGCGCGCCTACGGCGACACCCAGATGAAGATGCAGCGGGCCATGGGCGCCGATCCCGTCAACATGAGTTTCTCGGAACTGTTCAGCGCCCTGCAGACCGGCACGGTAGACGGCCAGGCAAACGGCTACCAGACCATGTGGTCGGCCAGTTTCCAGGAGGTGCAGAAGTATGTCACCGAGTGCGGCATCATCTGCAGCGCCTACGACATCCTTGCGGACGCCCGCCATTGGAACAAGTGGTCGCCCGAGACGCAGCAGTTGATCGACGAGTGCGCGCGCGAGGCCGCCCTGTATGCGCGCCAATACATGAACGACCAGGAGGCGATCTGCAAACAGGCCTTCCTGGACGCCGGCTGCGAGATCTACGTCCCCACCGCGGAAGAACTCCAAACCTTTAAGGACGCCGTCCAGCCGGTGAACGACGAGATCATGGCGCTGCTCAGCCCGGAATGCCTCAAGGCGCTCGGCCTCGCCTGATCGCCGCACACCGCCGTCCGCTCGATCAGGACGGTCTCCCGGGACGCCGCGCGCCCGGGGGACCGTCCGCGATAAGGGAGGGAAACCGTCTATGGAAAACGAAAACAAAAGCGGCGCGCAGAACGCTGAAAACGGAAGAAGAAAACTGGACTTTGAGTCCATTCTCTGCGCGATCGTGCTGATGGTCATGCTCTCGCTGGTGTTTCTGGGGGTCGTCTCGCGCAAACTGCTCCATTTCTCCTTTTCCTTTACGGAGGAACTGGTATGCGCGATGTTCGTGCTCCTGGGAACGGCGGGCAGCGCGATCGCCGTGAAGATGCGCAGCCTCTATACCCTCGATCTGCTCACCGGCGCGCTGAAGCCGCGGGCGCAGGTGATCCTCTTTCTCATCACAAGCACGCTGACCTGCATCGCCGCGGTCTTTCTGACCTACTGCAGTTTTATCATGATCCGCACCCAGTTGATGATGGGGAACGTCTCCGTCGCGCTGCGCGTCCCGTCCTGGCTCTACACGCTGTGTGTGCCGTTCGGGCTGGTGCTGGTGATCTATCGGAGTGTCCGCAACATCCTCTTTGAGATCGGGCACCTGAAAACCATGGGCAAGGAGGAAATCGAACCATGATTGCTGCGCTGCTTCTGGGCGTATTCAGCATCTGCGTGGCGATCGGCGCCCCGATCGGCACCGGAATGTGTCTTTCCAGCGTGGTCACGCTGATCGTGACCGGAATGGGCTTTTCCATGGTGCCCTATAACTACTATGCGGCCCTGAGCAAGTTTTTGCTGCTGGCGATCCCGTTCTTCGTCCTCGCCGGCAATATTATGGAAAAATCCGATATTTCCACAAAACTCATCGACTTTGCGCAGAGTTTCGTCGGCCACATCCGCGGCGGGCTCGGCCTGGTGTGCGTGATCGTGGCGTGCTTCTTCGCCGCGATCTCCGGCTCCGGCCCCGCGACGGTCGCCGCGCTCGGCGCCATCGTCATCCCCGCCATGGTAAAGGTCGGCTACGATGTGGGCGACGCCTCCGCGCTGATGGCCACGGCGGGCGGCATCGGCATCATCATACCGCCGTCGATCTCGTTCGTCGTGTACACCTCGCTCGTCGGCATCTCCACCGGCACGCAGTTCATGGCCGGCATCATCCCGGGCCTCGTCATGGGCCTCGCGCTGTGCTGCGCGTCCATGTATGTCACGCGCAAAAGCAATCTCGACAAACTCCCCAAGGCGACGGGGCGGCAGCGCTGGAAGTCGTTCAAGCAGGCGTTCTGGGGGCTGCTGATGCCGATCATCATCCTCGGCGGCATCTACGGCGGCATCTTTACGCCCACCGAGGCCGCAGCGGTCGCTGCGGTGTACGGGCTGTTCGTCGGCATTGTGATCTACCGCACCGTGCGCGCGCGGCAACTGCTGGATATCGTGGTGGATTCCGCGCGCCAATCGGGCGCCATGATGTGGAATATGGGCAACGCCGGGCTGATGGCTTGGGTCATGTCCGTCTCCGGCATCTCCGCGACGATCACCAATATGCTCAACAGCGTGGTGCAGGGGCGCGTCTGGATGTTCATCATCATTGCGAACATCCTGGTGCTGATTGCGGGATGCTTCATCGACGGCAACTCCATCATGTACATCTTTGTGCCGATCTTCATGCCGATCGCGCTCGCGCTCGGCGTCAACCTTTACCACCTCGGCGTCATCCTCGTCATGAACGTGGCCATCGGCCAGGTGACCCCGCCGGTGGGCTGCAACCTGTATGTCGCGTGCGGGATCGCACACATCAACGTGGCGCAGATCGTCCGGCCGGTCGTGCCGTATATCATCGCGTCCGTGATCGCGCTGATCCTGGTTTCCTGTTTCCCGATCCTCGTCACCATTCTTCCCACGCTGCTGGGGGGCTGACGCACGCGGCCCTCATCCGCCGCAGAACCCGAACCGCGAAAGGAGGACTCCACAATGAAGAGCAAATTTGTGCTGGCGCAGTTGGAGAATACCGGCGATCCCGCGCAGAACCTTGAAAAAGCCAAAGTGTACGCAAAGAAAGCCTACGAGGAATACCGCCCCGACATGATGATCTTCCCCGAAGTGTTCATGACGCATTTCCCTGTCGGCACGGACCGCGAAACCGTGCTCGCCGCGGCGCAGCCGCTGGACGGTCCCTTCGTCACCGGCATGCGGGAACTCGCCAAACGGTACGGCATGTGGATCGTGTTCGGCATGAGCGAACCAGCCGACCGCCCCGGCGACCCGCGCAAGACCAACACCGCGGTCATGCTCGATGCCGGCGGAGAGATCGTCAGCACCTACCGCAAAACACACCTCTACGACGCGTTCGGCTACCTGGAATCGGACACCACCTTCCCCGGCGACGCGTTCTTTGAACCGGTGGATACGCCGTTCGGCCGGATCGGCATGTTCGTCTGCTACGAGGTCCGTTTCCCCGAAGTGGCGCGTTATCAGCGCGCCAGGGGCGCAGAGATCCTGCTGATGCCGACCGCCTGGGCGGAGGGGCGGCTCAAGAGCCAACAGTTCCACACGCTGATCGACGCGCGCGCCATCGAAAACGGCTGCTTCGTCGTGGCCTGCGACCTGTGCAGCGAGGGCTGCCTGGGCGAGAGCGTCGTCGTGGATCCGATGGGTGTGAACATCGCGGCCGCCGGCGAGCGCGAGCAGTTGCTCTTTGCCGAGATCGACACCGACCGCATCCCCGAGGTGCGCAGGAAGGTGCCGTCTTATGACCAGCGCCGCCCCGACCTCTACCCGATCGGATGAACGCGATGCAGAACCACGAACTGATGAAACTGACCGCCGCGCAGGTCCGCGACGGCAATTATGACAAGGTCATCCTGGCGGTGGGTTCCTGCGAGGCGCACGGCATGCATCTCGCCTCCGGCACCGACACGCTGGTGTCGTATCTGCTCTCCTGCCGCGTGGCGCAGGAAGTGGAGCGCCTGCTGGTGCTGCCGCCGCTGACGGTGGGCTACAGCGCGCATTACGACAGTTTTCCCTTCACGCTCACCCTCGGCTACGATACGATCACGCAGGTGATCTGCGACGTGCTGGAATCCGTGCTGCGCAACGGCATCGCGCACATTTTCATCCTCAACGGGCACGACGGCAACATTGCGCCGATCGAGATCGCCTCCCGCAAGATCAAGGGGCGCTATCCGCAGGCCCGTATCGCCGCGCTGCCCGCCTGGTGGGTCACGGCGGGTGAACTGCTGCCCGAAGGGACCTTCGAGGTCTGGAACGGGCTCGGCCACGCCGGGGAGGGCGAGAGTTCGATCGCTTACTATCTCTATCCGCAGTGGTGCCAGCCGGAAAACGCCCCCTGCACGGTTCCCGACCGCCTGCCGGAGCACGTCGAGATCAAATGGGACTTTTCGGAACTGACGGACTGCGCCGCCACGGGCGACGCGACGAAAGCGACGCCCGAAAAGGGACGGCTGATGACGGACGCGCTGGTGCGGTGCGTCGCCGGGGCGATCCGCTCGCTGGATGCCTGCGGTTGGGACTACCGGACCTCGTCCGTGCGCGAAAAGGACACGCCGTAGCGACGACGGAAAGACAAAACGGCGTCCGGGCGCGGTGATCCGCGCCCGGACGCTCTTGTTTTTCTTCAGCAAAACGGCCGCCCTGTGACCGGCACGGCGGCGATCCCCGCCTCGATCGCGCGGCGCAGGACGCGGGCCGTGCGGCCGGTCAGGCGTTTCTCATTTTTGAGAAGCGAGCAGTTGAACCGTTTCCATACGCCTTTATTCCCCGGCCGTGACGCCCGCCCGCTTGCAAATGCCGACGAACGCCCGCAACAGTTTTGCGGTCATGCCCCAGATCACATGCCCCTCGTATTCGTAGAACAGGACCGTATAGGCGCGGCTCCTCCACTGGTACTGCCTGCCGCCGTAGATCTTCTCAAACGGGAAATCCGCCTCGAACTGCGGCTCCCAGTTGACATGGTGTTTTTCCGGCTCCGTCTCCAGAAAAAACGAGAGCGGAACGCGAAAGACCTCGGCGACCTCGTCCGGGCTGAACCCGCCGTCGTAACCGTGCAGACGGCAGACGAAGGAAGAGACGCGGACGCTGTCCGTCACCATCAGATCCGCCGGCCCCAGCAGTTCGATCTGGCCGGGGGAAACCAGCAGTTCCTCCGTCGTTTCGCGGATCGCGGCCTCCTGCGGCGTCTCCCCCTCCTCGACCGCGCCGCCCGGGAAACAGATATCGCCGGGCTGCTGGTCGATCGTTTCGGACCGCCGCTCAAACAGGATCTCGGGGCCCCGCGGGGAATCCAACAGCGGGATGCAGACCGCCGCCGCATGGGAACGTGCCTCCCCGATCAGGGCAGGCACGTGGTTTGCAAGAAACGAAAAATCATAGGTCACGGTTTCTTCCTCCGTCCGATTCGGTGCTGCCCCCATGATACGGCAGCGCGGCCCGCAAAACAAGTTTTGCGGTGGAGCCCCGTGCAAAACGAGCCGGCGCCGAACGCGCGCCGCGCGCGCTCAGACCGCCGCCAGCAGGATCAGCAACTGCGCGCAGGCCTCCATCTCCTGGACGGAGGCATACTCGAACCTGCCATGGTAATTGTAGCCGCCCGTGCAGAGATTCGGGCAGGGGATCCCGCGGTAGGTGAGCACCGTGCCATCCGTGCCGCCGCGTACCGGGACGGTGTACGGCTCGACGCCGAGGCTGCGCAGCAGTTCCTTCGCCCGCGTGACCAGATCCATACGGTCTTGCAGCGGGATCGCCATGTTGTAATACTGATCGGTCAGCGTGAGGCGCAAAAGGTCCTTGCCGCCGGCTGCCCGCCTGTATTTTTCGTTGAGATAAGCGGCAACTCTCTCCAGATAGGCCTTGCGCTGCGCGAAGCGCTCGCTGTCGTGGTCGCGGACGATATACTTCATCACCGTGTACTCCACGCCGCCCTCCATCGTGTCGAGATGGTAGAACCCTTCATAGCCCTCGGTGTGTTCGGGGCGCTCCTGCGAGGGCAGCATGGCGTGGAACTCCATCGCAATGTTCTGGGCGTTGAGCATCGCGTTCTTCGCGCTGCCCGGGTGGGTGCTGCGGCCCGCGACCTCCAGTTTCGCCGAGGCCGCGTTGAAGCACTCGTACTGGATCTCCCCGAGTTTTCCGCCGTCGACCGTATAGGCCTCCTTTGCGCCGAAGCGCCGGCCGTCGAAGTGCTCGGTGCCGCGCCAGACCTCCTCGTCGGGCGTGAACGCGATCCGGATCGTCCGGTGCGGCTTTTCGGGATGCGCGGCGTAGTAGGCGAGCAGGTTCATGATCTCCGCAACACCGGCCTTGTCGTCCGCCCCGAGCAGCGTCGTCCCGTCGGTGACGATCAGGTCCTCCCCGACATGTGCGAGCAATTCGGGGAAATCCGCGGGGCTCAGGACAATGCGTTCGGCCTCCGTCTCCCCGGGCTTGAGGACGATGTCGCCCCCTTGATATTTCGCCTCGATGCGCGGCAGCACGTTCGTGCCGCTCGCGGCCGGCGAGGTATCCATGTGCGCGACGAAGCCCAGCGCGGGCTCCTCGCCCGGCAGAACCGCATAGAGGTAGCAATGCTCGCGGTCGTAATCCGCCTGCACTCCCATCTCGCAGAGTTCCTCATACAGCAACTGCGCCAGATCGTGCTGTTTTTGTGTGGAGGGCTGCGCCTCGGCCCCCTCTGCGGATTGCGTGTCGATCTTCACATAGCGAAAAAACCGCTCGATCAGATCCGGATTCTCCGCAACCGGATATGTCCTCATTTCCAATTCCTCCCGATTCCCATTCAGGGCAAATGGATCAAACGCGATGCAGTCCCCGCCGAGCCGTCAGCCGAGCCCCACATCGAGCGCCATCATCAGTGCAAATCCCGCGGCGAAACTGATCGTTCCCGCATTCGTGTGCGGCTCGCCGGCCATTTCGGGGATCAGTTCCTCGATGACGACGTAGATCATCGCGCCCGCCGCAAAACTCAACAGATACGGCAGCACCGGCAGAAAGATGCCCGCCGCAAAAATTACCAGCAGCGCGCCGATCGGCTCGGCCGTGCCCGAAAGCACGCCGTAGAGAAACGTTTTCCCCTTTGACATGCCTTCCGCGCGCAGCGGCATCGAAACGATTGCGCCCTCGGGGAAGTTCTGCAGCGCGATACCGATCGCAAGCACCAGCGCGGCGGAAATACGAATCTTATCGTTTCCGTATATCCAGCCGGCGTATACGATGCCTACCACCATGCCCTCCGGCAGGTTGTGCAGCGTGACGGCGAGCACGAGTTTCGTCGTTCGGCGCAGGCCCGTCGAGGGCCCTTCCTCGCTGCGGTCGCGGTGCATGTGCGGCGTAACCAAGTCGAGCACGAGCAGGAACAGCATACCGATCAAAAAACCGACCACCGTCGGAATGAACGCCAACCTGCCCATTCCCTCCGAAAGTTCCAGCGCGGGCACGATCAGGCTGAAAAACGAGGCCGACACCATGATGCCCGCGGCAAACCCCGAAAGAGAGCGCGTGGTGCGAGCGCTCATACCGTCGCGCAGGAAAAAGACACACGCCGCCCCGAGGCTCGTTCCCACAAGCGGGATCAGCACACCCTGTGCCACCTGAAACCACATACTCGATTCCTCCCGGCCGCAGTTAGCCGCTGCGTTTTTTATTATGGCACAAATCCGCACAATGCGCAAGCCGTCATGGCGGCTACCTCCGAAAAAGGTCGGAAAAAGGGCGGCGTTGAAATCGGCCGCCGTTTGCGCTATGATAGAGCCATCGGCGCGGGGGCGTTCTGCCGCCTGCGCCCGGGGATTTCGCCCGATCGGCAAAGAAAGGGGGCGCGCACATGAAGCGGCTTGTGATCGGAATGCTCGCGCATGTCGACGCGGGGAAAACGACGCTTTCCGAGGCGCTGCTCTACACAAGCGGCACGATCCGCACGCTCGGGCGCGTCGACCACCGCGACACCTTTCTCGACACCGACGCGATCGAGCGGCAGCGCGGCATCACGATCTTTTCCAAGCAGGCGCTGTTCGAGGCGGGCGGCGTGTCGTTCACGCTGCTCGATACGCCCGGACACGCGGATTTTTCGGCCGAGGCCGAGCGCACGCTGCAGGTGCTCGACTGCGCCGTCCTCATCATCAGCGGCAGCGAAGGCGTGCAGGCACACACCGAAACGCTCTGGCGGCTGCTGCGGCGCAGGGGCATCCCCACGTTTTTGTTCGTCAACAAGACCGACCTGCCGGGCTTCGACGAACCGGCGCGGATGCGGGAACTGCAGCAGCGGCTCTCGGGGTGCTGCGTCGACTTCACGGCGGCGAAAACCGACGCCGAGCGCGCCGAGGCCTGCGCCGCCTGCGACGAAGGGCTTCTGGAGCGCTGGAGCGAAACGGGCTCCCTTTCCGACGGCGAGATCGCCGAAGCCGTGCGCACGGGCAGGATCTTCCCCTGCTGCTTCGGCTCGGCGCTGCGCCTCTGGGGGATCGACGAATTTCTGGACACGCTCTGCCGCTATGCGGCGGCCCCGCTCTACCCGCAGGAGTTTGCCGCGCGCGTCTTCAAGATCTCGCGCGACGCGCAGGGCAACCGGCTGACGTGGCTCAAGGTCACGGGCGGGGCGGCCGCCGTGCGCGATGCGCTCACCTATACGCCGCAGGGCGCGCACGAGCCGGTCACCGAAAAAATCAGCCAACTGCGCCTCTATTCGGGTACGAAGTACGCTTCCGTGCAGCGGGCGGAAGCGGGCGGCGTCTATGCGGCGGCGGGGCTGACCGGCACCTTCCCCGGGCAGGGGCTCGGCGCGGCGGCCAAAGCGCCCGCCCCGCTGCTGGAACCTGTGATGCGCTACCGCGTCCTGCCGCCCGAGGGCTGCGACGCGCGCCTGCTGCTGCCGAAACTGCGCGAACTCGAGGAGGAGTTCCCCCAGTTGCACATCGTCTGGGACGAGGCGCTGCGGGAGATCGGCGCGCAACTCACGGGGCCGATCGAGATCGAGGTGTTCTGCCGGCTCGTGGAGGAGCGATGCGGCGCGGCCGTCACGGTCGATACGGGGCGCATCCTCTACCGCGAGACGATCGCGGCGCCCGCTGTCGGCGTGGGGCACTTTGAACCGCTGCGCCACTATGCGGAAGTTGTGCTGCGCCTCGAGCCGCTCGAGCGCGGCAGCGGCCTCGTATTTGCGACCGAATGCGACGAGAATACCCTTTCGCTCAGTTGGCAGCGCGTCGTGCTCAACTGCCTTGCGCAGCGCGGGCACCGCGGCGTGCTGACGGGCTCGCCCCTCACCGATTGCCGCATCACGCTGCTCGCGGGCCGCGCCCACCCCAAACACACCGAGGGCGGCGATTTCCGCCAGGCGGCCTGGCGCGCCGTGCGCCAGGGACTGATGCAGGCGCAGAGCGTCCTGCTCGAGCCGACGGCGGCGTTTCGCCTGACCGTCCCATTTGAACAACTCGGGCGCGCAATCGCGGATCTGCAGGCGCTCGGCGCGTCGTTCTCCCCCGCGGAGGAGGCGGACGGCCGCATGCTGCTGCGCGGCCGCGCGCCGCTGGCCGCCGTGCGCGCCTACGCGGCCGACGTGGCCGCCTACACCCGCGGACAGGGGCGCATCGCCTATGAGACGGACGGTTACGACCCCTGCCGCGACGCCGACCGCGTGATCGCGGAGGTCGGCTACGACCCCCTGCGCGATGTGGAGCACACAGCCGATTCCGTTTTCTGTTCCCACGGCGCGGGCGTGATCGTGCCATGGGACGAGGTCCCGGCGCAGATGCACCTCGTCGGCGCCGCAAACGAACGCCGGACGGACGGCGAACCCGCCTACCGCCTGCGCAGCGGCCCGCTCGATCTCGCCGACCGCGAGTTGCAGGCGATCTTTGCGCGCGAATTCGGCCCCGAGCGGCGCCCCGTATGGCAGCCGCCGAAGCCTGCTCCCGCGCAGCCCGCCGCGCCTGAGCCGCCGAAAAAGCAGTATCTGATCGTGGACGGCTACAACGTCCTCTTTGCGTGGGAGGAACTGCGTGCGCTGGCCAAGACCGACTTCGACGCGGCGCGCGCCCGCCTCATCGACATCCTCGGGAACTACAGCGCCTACCGCAACTGCGAAACGGTCGCCGTGTTCGACGCTTACCGCGTCGCGGGGCACCGCGGCGAGCGGTTCGATACCCGCGGCATCCACGTCGTCTATACCGCCGAGGGCGAAACGGGGGATCTCTTCATCGAAAAACTTGTCGGGCAGATCGGCAAACACGACACCGTGCGCGTGGTCACCTCGGACGCGCTCATCCAACTCTCGGCGCTGCGCTCGGGCGTGCTGCGCGTCAGCGCGCGGGAATTCGAGGAGGAGGTGGCGCAGATCGAGGCGCTCATCCGCGAGGAGATCGACGCCCTCGAGCGGCACACGAAAGCGTCGGGAAAGCACACGCTCCGACTGCCCGAGTGACCGGCCAACAAAAAGCCTCCCCTTTCACAGGGAGGTCTGTCTCAAAACTGCGGCGTTCCCACAGGGGAGCGCCGCTTGCAGCCCGCGCGTTTCACTGCGCGAGGCTGTATTTTTTGCGGTATTCTTCAAAATAGAGGTCAAAGTTGTTGGTCCTCTGTTCCTTCAGGGTGGAAAGGTAGGCATGGGCGTCGATCGCTTCATCGCCCAGTTCAAAGAGTGAAATCGCGATATTCGAGCAGTGGTCTGCAATGCGCTCGTAATCGGTGAGCAGGTCGTTGAATACGAAACCCTGCTCAAGGGTGCAGGTCCCTTCCTGCAGGCGGTTGACATGGTGGAGTTTCATTTCGTCGCAGAGGTTGTCGATCGTCTCCTCCAGCGGCTCGACGCGATAGGCCCGTTCGATATCCTTGTTGTTAAACGCCTCGACCGCGATCGTGACGATCTCCTCGATCGCCGCCATCAGCACGCCGAGTTCCCGGCTCGCCTGGCCGGAAAACGTCAGTCGCTTTGACGCAATCTCCCGCGCGGACTGCGCCACGTTCATCGCGTGGTCGCCGATGCGCTCAAAGTCCCCGATCGCATGCAGATCCTCAGAAAGTTCCCGCGTCTGCTGCGGCGTCAGTTTCTGGGCCGCGATCTCCACGAGATAATTGCCGAGTTTGTCCTCATAGCGGTCGATCAGGTCCTCCGTCGTCTCGATCGCGCTGTACAGGTCCTCGTTATAATTGCGGATGAGCATCGAGGCCGCCAGCACATTTTCCCGCGTAACGCGGGACATAGAGCGGACCGCCAGCGCGCTCTGCTCCAGCGCCAGCGCCGGATGCGCCAAAAAGCGCTCCTCCAGGCGGTCGATATCCGCCTTGGCACGTTCGGTGTGCTCGTCCCCCCGGAAGATCGCGGCGCTGATGCGTTCCACGATCCCGAGGAAGGGATAGAGGAGCAGCAGCGTGAGCAGGCGGAACAGCGTGTTGAGCGCCGCGACGCTCACCGCCGTCATCTGCATCTGCAAAAACGGGAACGATACCGCCGCGTCCGCCAGATAGAAGACACCGCCCCACACCAGAGCGCCGATCGCATTGATCAGCAGATAGGCGACGGCCGTGCGTTTGCCCTCCGCATTCGCGCCGAACGCCGAGAGGAGCACCGGGACCGCGGCGCCGATCGCAATGCCCAGAATGATCGGGAACGCCACCGCAAAATTGACCGTTCCCGCGATTGCGAGCGCCTGCAGAACGCCGACGGCGGCCGACGCACTTTGCAGGATGCAGGTGAAGATCGTACCGACGAGGATGCCGATCACGGGATGGGAGAATTTGGTCAGCAGCGACAAAAAGGCCTCGCTCTCGTGCAGCGGCGCGACGGCGGCCGTCATCGCCTGCATGCCGAACATCAGGACAGCGAACCCGAGCAGGATGCCGCCGATATTGTTGCGGACCTGTTTTTTGGAGAAAAGATAGAGCGCGATGCCGATGACCGCAACGATCCCGGTCAACGTCGCGGTGGAGAGGAGCGAGACCCAATCCCCCGCCCCCTGTAATGCCGACAGACATAAAATCCAGCCCGTGATGCTCGTGCCCAGGATCGCGCCGAGGATGATGCCGATGGCCTGGCGGGTACGCATCATGCCGGAGTTGACGAAGCCGACGACCATCACCGATGTCGCCGAGGACGACTGGATGATCGCCGTGACGCCCGCGCCGAGCAGCACGCTGCGCAGCGCGCTGCTTGTCAGGCGGTACAGCACGAGTTCCAGGCGGCTGCCGGCCACGCGCTTGAGGCCGTCTCCCATCAGCGACATGCCGAACAGAAACAGCGACACGCCGGCGAGCAGCGAAATAAAGTTCGAAATACCCAAAATCCACACTCCTTGTTCGTCCGCAGACGACCGCCGCAGCCGGGATCCTTCGCCCCGTCCGGCGGGTTTTTTCCTGTTTTCTTCTCTCAGCCCCATTATAGCAGGTTTTTCCGTCGGCACGTATCGTTTTTTGCAGGAAAAAACCTCAAAATGGGGAAATTCTGCTTTTTGTCCAGATTTCTTCCGATTCCTCCTGTGCTTTTTATCGAAAAACGCAGAGGAAGCGTCGCTTCCTCTGCGCAGAGATCAGGGTTGAAACAGCGGCATCGCCGCGATGCGGTCGAACGCCTCGTCCATGCGGTCGTTTCCCATCGTGCAGGCAAGGCGCAGGAACCCTTCGCCGCAGCGACCGAACGCGCTGCCGGGGATCGTAAGCACGTGCGCCTCGCGCAGGATGCGCTCGCACGCCTGCGCGGAGGAACAGCCCGTCTCCCGCACATCGACAAACAGGTAGAACGTCCCTCCCGGCGGCGTGAGCACCCGCAGCCGCGGGATCGCGTTGATGCGCGCGGCGGCGTGGCTGAGACGCCGGCGGTACTCCTCGGCGATGGGCGGGCAGAGTTCCGACCGATGTTCCAGCGCGTAGAGCGCGGCCCGCTGCGAGATCGAAGGCGCTGAATACACGATGCCCTCGTTGATGGAAGAGACGGCGTCGACGATCTCCTCGGGAGCGATCACGGCGCCGATGCGCCAGCCGGTCATCAGGTAGTTTTTGGAAAAACTGTTGAGCGTGACCGTGCGTTCCCGCATCCCTTCGAGCGACGCGATCGGCAAAAACGGCTCGCCGTAACTGAAGATCGTGTAAATGTCGTCCGCCAGCACGATCAGGTCGCGGCGGCGGGCAAAATCGGCGATCTGCTCCAAACTTTCGCGAGAGAGGCACGCGCCCGTCGGGTTGCAGGGGGTGTTGACGATAATTGCGCGCGTCCGCTCGCCGGCACAGCGCTCGAGTTGCGCGGCGCCGACCTGGAACCCTTCCTCGAACGACGTGTCGCACTCGACCGGAACGCCGCGCGCGAGGCGCACCTGCTGCGCATACGAGGGGAAATACGGCGCGATGAGGATCACCTCGTCGCCGTCGTTGAGGATCGCTTCGAGCGTGAGGAACATCGCATGGCTCGCCGAGGTGGCGACGTAGACCTCCTGCGGGGAGACGGGAACCGAAAAATCTTCCGTATAGGCGCGGGCGATCGCTCCGCGCAGTTCGGGCATCCCCTTCGGATCGGTGTAGTGGGTATAACCCGAGAGTGCGTCGGCAAACGCCGCGCGGATGATCCCTTCATCGGTGCGCAGATCGGGGTCGCCGATCGAAAAGTCGATTAGATCTGGGTATTTCCTCGCAAGGGCGGCATACCCGCCCATGGCGGGCGGCACCGCGCTGCGGAAACGTTCGGAGGTCAGGTGATTCGGCATGGTGGCTTCCTTTCTTTTCCGCCGTTAATCCACGCGGATCTCGCCGGCGAGGATGCGCTGATAATCTTCGTAGTTTTTGCGCAGCAGCGCGGGGATATCGAGCCCGTAAGGACAGCGCGTGCGGCAGACGCCGCATTCGACGCAGTCGGCGATCTTGGCCATCTCGGCCTGCCAGCGTTCGCTCAGCCAGTTCGCCGAGGGCGCGCGGCGCACCATCAGCGACATGCGTGCGCAATCGTTGATGCGGATATCGACCGTGCAGGGCCTGCAATAGCCGCAACCGCGGCAGAAATCGCCCGCCAGTTCCACGCGGTCGTGCTCGATCACGGCGCGCCGTTCCCGCGTCATCGCGGGCGGCGCGGCGAAGTAGGACAAAAACTCCTCCAGTTCATGTTCGCGCTGCACGCCCCAGATCGGCAGCACGTTGTCGTACTGCGCAATAAACGCGTAGGCCGCGGCGGAATCCGTGATGAGCCCGCCCGCGAGCGCCTTCATCGCGACCAGGCCCATATCGGCCTCGCGGCAGGCGGCGGAAAGCGCCAGATCGGCGTCGTTGGAGAGATAACTGAACGGGAACTGCAGTGTTTCGTAAGCGCCGGAGGCGATGCAGGTCCTCGCGTTTTCCAGCAGGTGGTTCGTCAGGCCGATATGGCGGATTTTCCCCTGCTTTTTCGCCTCGAGCATACATTCGTACATCCCCGTGCCGTCGCCCGGCAAAAAGCATTTTGCGGGGTTGTGGAACTGGTAGACGTCGATATAGTCGGTCTGGAGCAGACGCAGGGAGGTTTCCAGATCTTTCCAGAAGCCCTCGGGCGTCGTCGAGCCCGTCTTCGTGGCGATGAAGACTTTGTCGCGCATGCCCGCAAAGGCGGCGCCGACCTTCTCCTCGCTATCGGAATAGGCGCGGGCGGTGTCAAAATATGTCATCCCGCCCTCGTAGGCGCGGCGCAGCAAGCGCACGGCATCTTCCCTGGTGCGGCGCTGGATCGGCAGCGCGCCGAACGCGTTCTGCTCGGTGACGATCCCGGTTTTTCCCAGTCTGATGGTTGCCATGGCGATCCCCCTCCGGTGATAAACAAGTTGCCCTTTTCTCCCTTTCAGTATACAAAGGCGCGTGGCATTTCGCAAGAGTGCCGCTTTTCTTTTTGCAATTTTTTTGCTATGATGGCAGCGGCGGGGACGCACAGCCCCGCCCGAAAGGAGAGATCGCCCATGCGGCGCGAATCGCTCACGCATCCGTTCGGCCCCGTGTTTGACGCGCGCTCGCGCGTGCTGGTGCTGGGGTCGTTCCCGAGCCCGCTCTCGCGAGAGCGGGGCTTCTACTATATGAACCCGCAGAACCGCTTCTGGCGCGTGCTCTCCGCCGTTTTGGAGGAACCGTTCCCGCAGACGGTACCCGAGCGGCGCGCGCTCTGCCTTTCGCACGGGGTCGCGCTGTGGGACGTACTGGCCTCCTGCGAGATCGCGGGCGCGGCCGACGCCTCGATCGCCCGCCCCGCCGCGAACGACGTCGCCGGCCTGCTCGCAGTCACGCAGATCGGGCGCGTTTTCGCAACGGGACAGACCGCCGCAAAACTCTACCGCCGCCTCTGCGAGCCGCAGACGGGCCTCCCTGTGACGGCTCTTCCCTCGACGAGCCCCGCGAACGCCGCCTGGTCGCTCGAGCGTTTGATCGAGGCTTATCGGGCCATCCTATAACCGCATTTCCGCGCAAAAGCCGGCAGGCAATATGCCTGCCGGCTTTTGCGCGGCTTTTCTTCAACCCACCGCAAAGGGGTTCCCTGCGCCCGCCGATTCGGCGGGGAGGCCGCGGCGCGCCCACACGTAGTTCTCCTCCTCGAGGATGCGGCGGCCCTCTTCGGAGAGCAACCAGTCGCGCAGCGCGCGCACCGGGCTGTCCGCAGGCGTATCGGCACGGATGACCACATAAAAATCGTTCGTCAGCGGATAGGTCTTGTCGCCGATCGTCTCGTTCGTCGGCTCCACGCCGTCGACGGCGATCAGTTTGAGCGCGGGATTCGCATGCATCAGGTTCGCGTAGTAGTAGACGGAGTAGCCGATTGCGCCGCCCGAGCCGTCGAACGCGGCGACGGCGTCGATCAGGCCGCCCATCGTCGCCTGGAAAAGTTCGGTCGGCGGATCCATCGGCTGCTCGCCCTGCATCAGCAGTTTCATGAAGAGCGTCTGACTGCCGCTGTCGGCGTTGCGCTGGAACGGGCGGATCGCGCCCGCATCGCCGCCGACCTCTCCCCAATCGGTGAGTTCGGCGGTGTAGATGTCGTGGAGCTGCTGCACGGTCAGGCTTTCGACGGGGTTCTGCGCGTTCACCATAAACACGAGTCCGTCGCGCCCGAGCGGGTCGATCTCAAACAGTTCCAGTGCGGTGGCGTACTGCTCTTTCACGTCCTCCGGCGGCTCGTAGACGATCAGCAGATCGGGGGCCCCCGCATAGCCGGAGAGCATGTTCTGCCAGATCGACCCGGTGCTGCCGAGATCGAACGCCACAAGGCTCGAAGCCTCCTCGAGCGGCAGGCCGCAGATCTCCGCATAGATGCGCGCAAGCAGCGGATGGTTGGCCGTGGAGCCGTCGAGATAGGGGTAGTGTTCGGCGTCGATCCCCGCGATGGGCAGGGCGTTTTCCGGTTCGGGGACGGCGGACGAGGGCGCGGGCGCCGGAGAAACGGGAACGGACGGGGGCGGCGCGGGCTGCTGCCCGCAGGCACTCAGCAGCGCGGCCGCCAGCAAAAGCGCTGCGATGCGAACAAGTCGTTTCATCGGTGTTTCCTCCCTTTTTCAGTCGTTTAATCGGTGCGAAGTGCGTCGTAAACAGAACTCTTTGCGATCCAGTTGCCCTCGTAATCCACGAGGCCCACTGCAAAGCCGCGCACCACCGCGATCGCTTCCGAGGTGGCAGTGCCGAGATTGGAAATGCCCGACATCACGACCCTGCCCTGCGCATCGAGCAGGTCGATCACCGCGCGGTCGTGCGTCGTCACGCGGTAGCCGCTCCAAAGGGGCGTCCGGATGCTGTTGTTGTTTTCGTAGATATAGAGCGGGTTGATGCTCATATAATCCCCGATCGGGACCATTCCGTTGAGATTGCCGTCGAGCATCGCGCTGCGCCAGCCGTTGCCCGCAGGATACTCCTCGGAGATCTGTTCGACGGAACAGACGATCGGGCCGTTCTCATATGAGGCGAAGTCCTGAAGATTGGCCATCTCGCAGGAGGCGATCTCATTCCCGTCGCGGTCGAGTTTTACGAGGCGGCCGTCCTTCGCGGTGAGGAACGCCTCTGCGGGCGCGTCCGAATCTTCTCCGCCGACGGGGGCCATCCGGCTCGGGAACGGCCCCGCCAGCAGGTTGCCCGCGGCGTCGCAGAGCGTAAACTGCCGCTGCCCGTAGGGGGCGGAACGGTCGGAATAGATCAGGCGCTCGCCGTCGAAATACTCCACTTCGTATTTGGCAACGTTCAAAAGCGGCTTCCAGCCCTCGATGTCGTAGAGGACCGTCATATCGTCGGAAACCGAGGCCATCGCGTAAGGTCCGCGCAGGTTCATGAACAGGGTATTGAGATATTCGCATTCCACGCTTGCGACGGTGTTGAGTTCGCGGTCGAGCACATACCAGAGAGAGGTCTTTTCATCCCATGAGGACTCGGGGTCGCGCCCGATCAGGAAGCCCTCTGCAACATCGGGCCAGTTCATCGGGATCGGCGCGGGAAAGCCCGCAATGGGGTTGCCCTGCGCATCGAGCAGGCCAAGCAGGTTCCCGACCGCATCCGAAGCTATGACGGTCTCGTCGTCCAGACGGCGCAACTGCGCGACGCCGGTCTGCACGATCCGCCCCGTCGCCGGGTCGAGGAGCGCGGCGTCGCTGTTTTCCACCATGCCGCCCATCTCCCAGAACGAAGGGTCCAGCCGGGTCACATATCCGCCGACGCTGGTGCTGTAATAATGGGGGCTCCAATCGAGCAGTTGGTTGCCCTCGAGATCAAAAAGCGCCTGCTCGGTGATCGCCACAGCCTCGCCCCACTCGGTGCGTTCGCCCGTGTCTACATAGCGGGTGCGCGTGTAGTAGGCAGGATCGCCCGTCAGCACATCGTTTATGGTGCCGTATTCGTATTCCCTGCCGCGCGGGGCGCCGTTCCCGTCGAGTAGGATGCGGCTGTCCCATCCGTAATAAATGGCGTAAAGGCCGCCGAAATCCTCCGCCGGCTCGGGCGGCGCCATGCCATCGATCAGGCCGAGGACGGTCTCCTTCGATGGGGTCTCCTGCGGCGCGGGCGGCGTTTCACCCGAAACGGGCGGCACGTCTGAGGCGGCCGGTGCGCTCGAGGCGGGCGCGGCGCAGGCGCACAGCAGCAAAACAAGCGCAAGGATAACTGCGATTTGGCGGTGCATCGGATCCTCTCCTTTCCGGTTGAGCACGGGACGCCCCTTTTCCTATATAGTGGCGCAGGAATGGGCGTTTTTTTCATCTCCCGCGAAAAGAACTCCCCTTTTTGAAAAAGAGGAGTTCGTCCGGGCGGGTCAGCGATCGCCGAAAAACGCCTCGTGAACGGCGCGCACGGCGCGCTCGGCGTCCGCGATATCCAGGATGACGGAGATCTTGATCTCGCTTGTGGCGATCATCCGGATGTTGATGTTCTGTTTGGCGAGGGCCTCGAACAGGGCCGCCGCCACGCCGGGGTTCGACTCCAATCCCGCGCCCACGACCGATACCTTTGCGATCTGCCGGTCACAGGAGATCGTCTGGAATTTGAGCGGTTTCTGGTGCGCGCGCAAAATCTCCACGCTCTCTTCGGCGTGCTCCTTCGGGACGGTGAACACGATATCCTTCGTTCCGCCGCGGCCGATCGACTGCAGGATGATATCCACGTTGATTTTTTTCGCTGCCAGCAGCGAAAACACCCGGAACGCCGTGCCCGGCATATCCTCGATCTCGCCGATCGAGATGCTCGCCACGTTCGCATCTTTTGTGACGCCGCGAATGATCATTTGTTCCACGTCTGTTTCCTCCTTGATGATCGTCCCGGGCTTCTCCTCCAGGCTGGAGAGCACCTCGATTTTCACGTTGTAGCGCTTGCCCATCTCCACGGAACGGTTGTGCAGCACGTTCGCGCCGAGAGAAGCAAGTTCGAGCATCTCGTCGTAGGTGATCTCGCTGAGTTTCACCGGATGGTCGACGATGCGCGGATCGGCGGTGTAAACGCCGTCCACGTCGGTGTAGATCTGGCAGCGCTCGGCGTGCAGCGCCGCCGCCAGCGCGACTGCGCTCGTGTCCGAGCCGCCGCGGCCGAGGGTCGTCATGTCGTCGTAGCGGTCCACCCCTTGGAACCCCGTCACGATCAGGATCGTGCGCTTCGCCAGTTCGTTTTCCACGCGCTCGGTGTTGATGCGGCGAATGCGCGCGTTGGCGTGGTTGGCGTCCGTGACAAAACCGGCCTGCCACCCGAGCAGGGATTTGACGGGGTAGCCGCGCTTTTCGATCGCCATCGCCAGAAGCGCCGCCGAGATCTGCTCGCCGGATGAAAGCAGCATATCCATCTCGCGGCGCGAGGCGTGTTCGTTGATCTCGTTGGCCTTCTCGACGAGCACATCGGTGAATTTCCCCTGCGCCGAGACCACGGCGACGACGTTGTACCCCCTGTCGTAGGTTTCGGTGATGATCTGCGCGGCGTGTTCCACGCGCGCGGCGTCGGCGACCGATGTGCCGCCGAATTTCTGTACGATCAACTGCAAACAGAGCGCTCCTTTCGGGAAGTGATGGCACGGGGACGCAAAGGCTCGCTTTCAGCGGACGGCGCACACCGCGCCGACGTTGTCCGGCTCCAGCAGCAGAAGCCCCCATGCGCCGTAGCCCGCCGCATCGAGCATTGCGCGCGCGCGGGCAAGGTAGCCCGTATCCGCCGTGGGGACGATGCCCATCAGCGTGGAGCCCGCGCCGCTGATATAGGCGCAGTAGGCGCCCGCCTCGCGCAGCAGTTCCATCGCGCGCGCGCCGCCCTCGATCAGATGCAGGCGGTAGGGCTGGTGCAACCGGTCTTCGGCCGCGAGCGCCAGGTTTTCATACTGGCCCGAGGCGAGGCTCATCGCCATGAGCGACGCACGGGAGACGTTGTGCACCGCGTCGCGGCGGGGAATATCCTGCGGCAGCACGCTGCGCGCAAGCGACGTCTCCAACTCAAAATCCGGGATCAGCGCCGCAAAACGCAGATCGTCGCGCAGTTCGGTGCGCACATAGCGCACGCGGTCCCCCTCCTGCGCGGCGCAGACAAATCCGCCGAGAAAGGCGGGCGCCACATTGTCGGGATGGCCCTCGAATCGGACCGCGATATCGAGCAGTTCCTGCCGGGAAAATGCGCCGCCCAGCATCGCGTTCGCCGCCAGTAGCGCCCCGACCACACAGGCCGAACTGCTGCCCAGCCCGCGCGCGATGGGCACGCGGTTCGTCTGACGGATGTGTACGGGCGGCATCTGCGCCCCGTAGATTGTATGCAGGTCGCGCATCATTGTATAAACGAGGTTCGTCTCATCCTCGGGGATCGCCACGCCGTCGGCCGATTCGATCACAAGGCGGTCGCTTTCCTCCACCTCGATCTCGTTGTAGAGCCGCACCGCGATGCCGAGGGCGTCAAACCCCGCCCCGAGGTTCGCGCTCGTCGCGGGGATCGTCACACAGACCATCGCACACCTCTCAAAATTCCGCGACGCGCAGCGCGCTGTGCACCGTCACGCCGCGGCGAGCCGCCTCGGCAAAGAGCGAACGCATCCGCGCAGCCGTGAGCCGCATCGTCAAAAAGACCGTTTCTTCTCCGACGCGCGCCTTCTGCGCCGCGCCGAAGATTTCCGAGATGCTCTCGGCATCCTCCGCAGCGGCGCGCAGCATCCAGACGCAGGGATGCTGCGAGGCGTCCTCCACCGAAGCGGGCTCGCCGCTCCAGTCGAAGTAGGGCAGGTGGCCGCCGTCCTCGACTGCCTCGACGATATCGGAAACGACGGCGTTTGCCGTGGGCAATTTGCCCGCGCCGCGCCCATAGAACATCGCGTCGCCCAGATGCGCGCCGCGCACGAGCACGGCGTTGAACACGCCGCCGACCGCCGCGAGCGGGGACGAAACGGGGATCAGCGCCGGCGCGACCTCGGCAAAGACGCTCTGCGCCCCGAGGCGCACGCGGCAAAGCAGTTTGATCGCGCAGCCGAGCGCCTCCGCCGCAGCGACATCCTCGGCGGTGAGCGCCGTGATGCCCTCGGTGGCCACATCCTGCGGCAAAACGCGTTTTCCCGTGAGCAGCGAAGCCAGGATCGCCGTTTTGCGGCAGGCATCGTGCCCTTCCACGTCCGCGGCGGGGTTCGCCTCCGCATAGCCGTTTTTCTGCGCGAGGGCGAGCGCGTCGGGGAAGGACATCTCTTCCTCGTTCATCCGCGTCATGATAAAGTTCGTCGTGCCGTTGAGGATTCCCCAGAGGTCGGTGACCCGCTCGGCGCCGAGGTAGCGCATCAGCGGCCCCAGCAGCGGGATCCCCCCGCCGACGCTCGCCTCAAACAGGTAGTTAACGCCGTGCGCGGCTGCAAACGCCGTCAATTCGGCGCCGAAGTTCGCCACGAGTTCCTTGTTGGAGGTGACGACATGGCGGCCCGATGCGAGCGCCTCTTTCGTAAATTCGTATGCGGGATGCAAGCCGCCGATCGCCTCGACCACAACGCCGACCGCAGGGTCGTCCAGCGCCTCGGAAAAATCGCGCTTCCAATAGGGCGTCCACGGCGCGGGCGGTTCGCGCAGATCCACGATATACCCGAGTTCGACCGTTTCTTTGCAGCGCTGCGCGATGGCCTGCGCATTGTCGCGCAGCACCTCGGCCACGCCCGATCCGACCACGCCGAAACCGACGATGACCACTTTCATCTGTTGTTTCCTCCTTATGCGGGCGGCTTGGTTACCGTCCGCTTTTTCGTTGCATGTTGCGGCGAACCGCCGCGGGATTTCCGACATCCGCGCCGTTCGCCTACCGCCCGACGAGTTTGCGCACTTCGGCTACGTCGTCGAGCAGTTTGAGCGCGCCGAGCAGATCGAGGTCGCTGCCGATCGCCGCGTCGAGCGAGACGGAAACCGACACCGCCGCCATCCCGTCCACAGGGATGTTCTGGTTGATGGTGAGGATATTCCCGCCGTTCTGATAGAGTGTGCGGATCACCTCGGCCAGCATGCCGGGGCGGTCGCGCATCACGATATAGAGGCTGACCACCTTGCCCGCCATCTCACTCGTATACGGGAAAACCGTATCGCGGTATTTGTAGACGGCGCTGCGGGAGATGCCGGCGAGTTTTGCGGCGGCCGAAAGATTGCCCGCCTGCCCGCTCTCGAGCAGGTGTTTGGCATAGACGACCCTGGAAAAAATCTCCGGGAGCGACTGCGTCTCAACGACCAGATATTTCGGGAGTTCCCACACGGTTTTCCACCTCCTGAAAACGTTTGTCCCTGTATGGAATACATCTTCTCTGTATTCTACCCCATATTTTGCTTCCTTGCAAGAGAAATTCTCTCACTGCGGACGATTTTACACAACGCACATGCCGGCTCTGCTTCTTTCCGCCTCTTTTGTCGAATCCGCCGAAGCGGTATATCTTCCCTGCCTCGCTGCCATACTGTTAAACAGGAAAAACGGAAGGGGGCTCGGCGGTGGAACGGCGCGTGCGGTTTTTGCAGACCATCTGCTTTTGGGCGGCCGTTGCGGCCCTTGCGGTCGGCGTCCTGCGCTTCGGGATCCCGCTGCTGTGGCCGTTTCTGGGCGGCCTTGCGCTCGCGTATCTGTTCAAGCAGATCTCGCGCAGACTACACCTGCGCGGCGGCGCGCCCGTCGCCGCAATCGCGGTGCTGTTCTACCTCGCGGTCGTGCTCCTTTTCTGGGTCCTGATCGCCTTTGCGGCGGATCGCCTGCTGCGCCTCGCGCAGGCGTTTCCCGTATTTTTGAGCGACGTGCTGGGCCCGGCGGTGCAGACGTTCGGGGAGCGCGCCGCGTCGCTCTCGGAACAGTTGGCGCCCGCCTTCGCCCTCTCCCTCTCGGAGTTGTTCGATCTCGCTTCCTCGGCGGCCGCCGATCTCGCGGGCACGCTCTCGAGGCGGCTGCTCTCGGCCGTCACGGGGGCTGTGCGCGCGCTGCCGACGGTGCTGATCGGCTTTCTGTTTCTGATCGTCTCCTCGATCTACATCAGCATGGATTACACGCGCGTGACGCGCTTTTTGATGCGGCAGGTGCCGCCGCGCGTGCAGCCGCTCCTGCTCGATACGAAAAACTTTCTGACCTCCTGCCTGTTTCGCACCCTGCGCGCCTACGCGATCATCTTTCTCGTCACCTTTACGGAACTGTGCATCGGCATGCGCCTTCTGCGCATCGGCGGGATCGGTCTCGCGGCGCTCATCGCCGCGCTCGATATCCTGCCGATGATCGGCTCGGGGATCTTCCTGCTGCCGTGGGGCTTCTATCACCTGATTGCGGGCAATCCCGGCACGGGGCTCGGCCTGCTCACGCTCTATGCGATCATCACAGTGGCGCGGCAGATCATCGAACCGCGCATCGTAGGCGACCAACTCGGTCTGCATCCCGTCGCGACGCTGACGGCCATGTTCCTCGGGCTGCGCCTGATCGGCGTCTGGGGGGTGTTCCTCGCGCCGTTCGCCGTCATGCTCGCGCGCTACCTCACCACGGTGGAGGGCGTCCGCCTCTATCGGCCCGAAGAGCCGCCCCGCGGGTGACGCAACAACCTCCCGCCGCGCCGGTGCAAAGTTCCCCCATCTGTGCTATACTGGGATGCAGAACTGAAAACGGAAGGAGACCGAACCATGAAAGCAACGGTATACGGCGTGGGCGTGGGGCCCGGAGACCCCGAACTGATGACCCTCAAGGCGGCCCGCCTGATCCGGGAAACGGACGTGATCGCGGTGCCCGGCAGCGACCCGAAGGAATCGGTCGCGTACCGGATCGCGGTACAGGCCGTGCCCGACCTTGCCGAAAAGGAGCTCGTCGCGATCGACCTGCCGATGGTGAAGGACCGCGCGCGCCTCGCCGCCGGGCACCGAAAGGGCGCCGAGCGCATCGAGCGGTTCCTCGACGCGGGACGGCCCGTCGTGTTCCTCACGCTCGGGGACCCGACGGTCTACTGTACCTTTTCCTATCTCCAGCACCTTCTGGAAGAGGACGGCTACCCGGTCGAACTGGTGAGCGGCATCCCTTCCTTCTGCGCGGCTGCGGCGCGCCTCGGCCTCCCGCTCGCGGAGTGGGACGAGCCGCTGCACATCGTGCCCGCCGTCCACACGGCAAGCGGCCGGCTCGAAGGGCGCGGTACTTACATCCTGATGAAGTCCGCAAGCCGGATGCCTGAGATCAAGCGCCTGCTGCGCGAAAGCGGCCGCGCCGCGTGCGCGGTGGAAAACTGCGGGATGCCCGATGAGCGCGTCTATCGCAGCGCAGAAGAGATTCCCGACAACGCGGGGTATTTTTCCCTCATCATCGCAAAAGAGGACCGGTAAACGGAAAACAGGCCGCTCTCGTCCCCTGCGGATCCGCCTCGCTTTTCGGCAAAACGAAACCGCCGCGAAACAGATGGTCTGTTTCGCGGCGGTTTTTGCTGTGGGCGGATGTCACAGGTCCTTCTGCGTAAAGGCAAGCGGCAGCAGTTCACAAAGCGTGCGCACCTCGTACGCCTCCTCGCTGCGTGCGAGCAGCACGGCAAAATCCGGCGCGGCGAATTCGCTCATCACTTGCAGGCAGATGCCGCAGGGCACGCCGCAGGCGGAAAACGGCGGGGTCTCCCCTTCGGGCGCGGCCGCGAGCGCAAGGCGGCGCAGCGTGCGGTCGCCCGCGCTGACGGCCTTAAAGATCGCGGTGCGCTCGGCGCAGTTGGTCGCGCCGAAGGAGGCGTTTTCAATATTGCAGCCCGTATAAAGGCGCTCCTCTTCCCCTGCCAGAACGGCGGCGCCGACGGCGTAGTGCGAATAGGGCGCGTAGGCATGTTCGCGCGCGGCGATCGCGGCGCGAATCAGTTCGCGGTCGATCATTGCACTTCCTCCGAAAAGCGGGGCGCCAAACTCTCGCCGGGCAGATCGCCGCCGTCGACGCCGAGCAGGTCGAGCACGGTGCGGCCGATATCGGCAAACGTCGGGCGCGTGCCGAGATTTTGGGGGCGCACACCGTCGCCGAAGATCAACAGCGGCACATACTCGCGGGAGTGGTCCGTGCTCTCGGTGAAGGGGTCGCACCCGTGGTCGGCCGTGATCATCAGCACGTCGCCGGGGCGCAGTTTTTGTTCGGCCCCGACGAGCCACGCGTCGAATTCTTCCAGCGCGGCGGCATATCCGCTCGAATCGTTGCGGTGGCCGTAGAGCATATCGAAATCGACGAGGTTCACAAAGCAAAAGCCGTTGAAATCGCGTTCCAGAAGGGCGTCGGTCTTGTAAAGGCCGTCGGTGTTGCCCTCGGTGGGAATCCTTTCGGTGACGCCGCAGCCTGCGAAAATATCGGAGATCTTGCCGACGGCGATCACATCGCGGCCCGCTTTTTTGAGCAGGTCCATGGCGGTGTCGTGCGGCGGGTTGACCGAGAAATCGTGGCGGCGCGGCGTGCGGGTGAAGTTCCCCGCTTCCCCGATGAACGGGCGCGCGATGACGCGGCCGACCGCGTGCTCTCCCTGCATGATGCCCCGCACCGTCTCGCAGATGCGGTAGAGTTCCTCCACGGGGATCTTCTCCTCGTGCGCGGCGATCTGCAGGACGCTGTCCGCCGAGGTGTAGACGATCAGCGCGCCGGTGCGCAGGTGCTCCTCGCCGTAGTCGCGGATCACGTCGGTGCCCGGGTAGGGGCGGTTGCAAAGCACGCCGCGGCCCGTGGCGGTTTCGATGGCTTCCACAATCTCCCGCGGGAATCCGTCGGGATAGGTCGGCATGGGGTTCTTCGAGATCACGCCCATCATTTCCCAATGGCCAGTCGTCGTATCCTTGCCGCGCGAGGCCTCCTGCAGACGGGCGCAGGCGCCGGCGGGAGTTTCCGTGCGGGGCAGGCAGTCCACGCCGTCGATATTCGCAAGGCCGATGCGGCTCATCTCGCGCAGTTTTGCGCCCGCGCGCACGGTGGAAGCGAGGGTGTTCGATCCCTCGTCGCCCCAATCGGCGGCGTCAGGCGCCTCGCCGATGCCGAAACTGTCCAGAACGATCAGGAATACGCGGTTTGCTTTCATGGAAAGGTTCCTCCTTCTCCGGGGATCACGCGATCTCGAGCGCGACCTCCATCATTTCGCGGAAACTCGTCTGCCGCTCCTCGGCGGGGAGCGACTCGCCCGTGGTGATCATGTCGGAGACGGTGCAGATGCACAGCGCCTCGCGGCCTGCGGCCGCGGCATTGAGGTAGAGGCCCGCAGCCTCCATCTCCACGGCGAGCACGCCCATCTTCGCCCAGTCGAGCTGACGGCCGCTGTTGTCGTAGAACACATCCGAGGAAAGCAGGTTGCCCACTTTGAGCGGGTAGCCGAGGCGCTGCGCGGCTTCGTCCGCCGCCTTGAGCAGGCGGTAGCTGGCGATCGGCGCAAACGTACCCATCAGGCCGTACTGCCCGGCAAAGTTGGAATTGGTGCAGGCGCCCATCGCCGCGATCAGGTCGCGCACATGCACATCGGGGCCGATGCCGCCGGCCGAGCCGATGCGGATGATCGACTGCACGTCGTATTCATGATACAGTTCGTAGGAATAGATCCCGATCGAGGGGATCCCCATACCGCTGCCCTGCACCGAGAGACGCTTGCCCTTGTAGAGGCCCGTGAATCCCAGCATGTTGCGCACGGTGTTGTAGCACTGCACGTCGGTCAGGTAGTTTTCGGCGATGAACTGCGCCCGAAGCGGGTCGCCGGGCAGCAGCACCGTCTGCGCGATGTCGCCGCGGTTCGCAGAATTGTGAGGGGTCGCCATCCGTCATTCCTCCTATTCAAACAAATACGTCCCCGAGGGGTTGTACAGGATATACGCCTGCTCCGGGCCGAAGACGCCGACGGCCTCCGCCGCGGTGATGGCATCGCCATCCATCGCGTAGGAAGGCACGCAGACCGTCCACTCGATCCCGGGGAACTTCTCGATAAAAGAACGGATCGCCGTCTGATCCGAGGAAGCGCCGAGGGTCACCATCGCCCGGCCGCCGACGATCGCCTGCGGGTCGCCGCCGTAGAGATTCGCATTCGAGGCCGCCACCGCTGCGGCGGCGCGCTCGTCGCGGCCTTCGGCGATGCAGTCCGCGGGAAGGTTGACCGTCACGCGTCCGCCCGCGGCTTCGATTTGTTCGGTCAGCGCGGCGACAAAGCCGGAGAGCGCCTCGCTGCGGGAAAACCCGTACGGCATGCCGAAGGACGCCCGCTCGGCGCTCAGCCCGCTCGGGAACTGCACCGCGTCGACGACGATCTCTGCAAAGCCGGCCTGCGTAAGTTCGACGGCGAGATCGATCACATATTGCCGCGCCTCCTCAGAGCAGGGGTTGAGCCACGATTTCCCGCCGTTGTTGGCGGCGTTGTCGAGCCAGCGCGCGGTCGTATTGCCGTAGAGGACGGCCATCTCGCGGCGATAGCCCGACATCAGCGGATCGCGAAACGCAGCCACGCGCGCGGCCGGCGTCATCCCCTGTTCGCGGATCGCCTGCGCGACGCTTTGGGCGTCGTAAGCACCCGGAGAAACGGCCTGCGCCTCCAACGCGATCTCGTTTTGGCTTTGGTAGAGCAGAACGCCATCTATCCCCTTCGCATCGACGAGCACCCGATCGACGCCTCCGGCGGACGCCTGCGCAAGCAGCGCTTCCAGGCGCGCGGCGGAAGCGGCGGCAGCCGTGGGCGCAAACACCCCGTGCGAGGGGCCTTTGTCCTCGGCGACGGGCGGCGTATCGACCACGATGAGCGTCGGTGCCTCGCTGCTCGGCTGCGATGCGCTCGGTTCTTCCGAAAGCCGCGGCGCCTGCGTCTCCGGAACCGTTTCTTCCGGTCCGTTCAGGATGCGGTCGCGCACCGAGGGATAGGCCGTCCAGCCCAAAAACGCGAGCGCGGCAGCCACAGCGACCCCCGCGACGATGCCGAGGACCGTCTTTGCGCGTTTGGCCGCCCGCGCCTGGTGGTAGATGTTGCCATAGCGGCGAAATTTCCTCGCGTTGCGTTCGGCGCGTTTTTTCCACATGCGAAACACCTCTTTCCCCGTGGGGTCACGTGGGCAGTTGATGGCCCACCAGTCCGTAGATCGCAAGACTCAAAATGCCGATGTAGATCAGCAGGATCGGCAGGCCCGCAAACGGGCGCGGGACCGCCGAAAGGCTGATGCGCTCGCTGCCCGCATGGATCAGCAACTGCGCGGCCGTGAGGCCGATACTGCAGCCGAGCGCATACACGATCGCCAAAAGCGGCGAAGTGTAGTTGGCCATGGAGAGCAGCACAATACCGTAGACCGCCCCGTTGAAAGCGGCGTAGAGCAGCCCCTTGTCGGAAACGCCGTGCCTGCCGTTGAGCAGGCGGGCGAAAAGCGGGCGCAGCAACAGAAACGAAACGGCGACGCAGCAGAAATAAGCGGCCCAGCGCGCCGGCGCCCACAAAAGGGCCTGCGCAAACAGTTGCCGCAGCGCCACCGCAAACACCGTGGCGAGCACCGCGACCGCCGCGGTGATGAGTCCGAGGCGCAGCGTGCCGCGGTAGGTGCGGGAAAACCGGTTGGGGTCCTCCGAAAAAAAGGCGCGCGCCAACACGACATTTTGCAGGATGATGCCGGCGGCAAGCGCCGAGAACACGGCGGAAAGATCGTTCATCCGATTCCCTCCTCCTTCTCTTCCCGTTTCGCCCGCAGCGTGCGCCGAATCAGGATGCGCAGGTGCGCGCGGCCCAGCGTGCGGCCGAACGCCGCAAAGAATCCGAGCAGGATGAATCCGAAGCACGGCAGGGCCGCGCCGCTGATCGGAACAGCCGAAAACTGCACGGGCCGATCCCAGATCGTGTGCAGGGAGAGCAGTTCACGGATCACGGAGAGCAGGCACATCGCAAGAGTGAACCCGATGCAGGAAAAGCACACGCCGCGAAGCGCGGCAGAGAACGGCTGCTCCTGCCGGTCAACGGCGATCGAAACGAGGATCATATTGGCAGCCGCGAGCGGCACATAAGCGCCGAGACCGTCGATCAAAACGCGGGAAAATACGCCGCTCTGCACGATGCCTCCCACCGCACAGACCGCGCCCAAGCTCACAAGCAGAACGCGCAGCGTGTCGGAAACATGCCGTCCGAGCAGGCGGGCGAGAAAAAAGCCGACCAGGGCGCACGCGCAGCACAGCGCGCTCATCAGGGCACCGCGTTTGAGCGTCGTCGATGCGATCACGGCGAACGGAAGCCCGAGCCCCAGCACAAGGATGGGGTTATTCTTCAGGATCCCCGACGTGTACTCCAGTTTCCTGCGGTAGTCCCGGATCGGTTTGAGCGCCATGTGCCTTCCTCCTTTCCCTGCGCGCCACCCGCTCGCCCCAAAGGTCGAGCAGCCAGACGGTCGAATTCATCACCAAAAGCGCAAAGATCACGGATTCTTCGTATCGTCCCAAGTGGCGGAACATGATGCTCAGAACGCCGGTCATCGCACTGTAGAGCAGCATCGGGGCGCTGCGCTTCGGCGATGTGACGGGGTCGTTGAGCATGTAGATCGCGGCAAACAGCAGCATCCCGCTCATCAGTTCATAAAGCGCGGCGAGCCCGCCGGCGCGCGGGAATAGGACCGCTACGGCCGCGCCGCCGGCCAGAAACGCGAGCGTCGCCCGGCCGTGCACGGTCCTGCGCACGGTGAGGTACAGCAGGCAGGTCAGCAGGACCAGGATGTTGGTGGTGCCCATCGGGCCGGGGACATTGCCCATCAGCAGATCGAGGGGCGTCTGGTTCGGAAGCCCCCCGAGCGCCAGCGCCTGCGCGGGCGAGGTGGCCGTCCGGATCGCCGTATCGGCGGCGAGTTTGATCGGGATCTTCTCAAACGGCGCGGGATAGGTGAAGACCTCCGCCGGCCAGCAGACGATCGCGAAGGCCATTCCCGCCGCAGCGGGGTTGAAGATGTTTTCCCCCACGCCGCCGAACGGCTGTTTGGCAACGACGATCGCAAAGATCACCGCGACGATCACGATGCTGTACCGGATCGAAGCGGGCATCAGCAGCGGCAGGATCAGCCCCGTCACGGCGGCGGAGAAATCCCGCAAATTCGGCACGCGCCCCGCGATCATCGTGCAGGCCATATCGGAGATGAGGGCCGTTAAAAGCCCCGTCAAGCCCAGCAGGAGAGCCCGTCCGCCGTAAAAATAGGTTGCCATCGCATAGAGCGGGAGCAGGGAGATGATCGTATCGCCCATCAGCGTCGCGTTTGTTTCGCGCGTGCGGATATGGGGCGGGCTTTGCGGATTCAGGATCATGTTTCTTCGCCTCCCCGCCGGCCGTCGGCTGCGACTTCGTAGATCCGGTGCGACAGATCGAGTTTCGCCGGGCACACATAACTGCATGCGCCGCAGCAGTTGCAGCCCTCGGCGGCCCGCCGGGCGGTCCCGCGCCGGTGCGCCCGCAGCAGTTTGTGGACGAAATACGGAGAAAGCCCCTGCGGGCAAACGTCGACGCAGCGGCCGCAGCCGATGCAGGAAAAGCCGAGGTCATCAAACTGCTCGGCAAACGCGAGGATGCCGCGCGTTGCGGGGCGCACGCGCACGGATGTGGGATCGGTGACCCCGATGCCCGTCATCGAGCCGCCGGTGACGATCCGCTTGGGCGGCGCGATCAGGCCGGAGGCGGAGAGCACCTGCGCCACGGTGCAGTCGAGCGGGATCTCATAATTCGCGGGGTTTGCGATGCAGTCGCCCGCCACACTGACAAACGCCGTCGTCTGGATGCGGCAGCGGGTGACGGCGCGATAAAGATGGATCAGCGCGCAGGCGCCGATGATCAGCAATTTCGATTCGTTTTTGCGCACGCGCAGTTCGGCCGGATACGTCCCGCCGACGCGGCGCACGCGGTAGTTCCCGATCTTCGAGGGGATCCGGATGTCGATATCGGTCAGGTTGCGGTAGATCTCCACGACCGCCCGCTCAATACCGAGGGCGTCTTTCACGATCGTGATGGCGTCCTCGAGTTCGTCGTCCATCCACAGCGCGATGCAGAGTTGGCTCGAGATATAGGGCTCGTCGTCGAGCGCGTCCACCACGATGGCGAGCGCGCCGTCGCGCGAGGCTTTCGCCAGTTTTTTCCAGAGCTGCACCCCGTCCGATTCATCGATGATCTGCGCCTCGTAGGCGATATTCTGGAGGCGGCTCGCGTTGAGCTGCGCGGGGTCCGGACGTTCTTCGGAGAAAAACGCTTCCTGCACGGGCAGGCGCTCGAGTTCCCGAATGCCCCTGGAGAGCAGCGGCTCTTTGTTCTGTTCGAGAAGAATCCCCTTATATCCGGTTTCTCTCATCGGTTCGTTTCCTCCATCCTCCGCAGGCGGCAAGGGCGCAGGGCGCCCGCTTTCAACCGAAGGCCGCGCGGCGGAACAGGCGGCGCCGCCGCCCGGCACTCTGCGTTACGCTTCGCGGGAAGCAGCCTCGGCCGCGGCGCGGATCGCGCCGATCGGCTCGGCATAATTCTCATATTTGAACACAGCGGATCCCGCGACGAGCACGTTCGCGCCCGCGGCAGCCACCAGCGGCGCGGTGGCGGGGTCGATGCCGCCGTCCACCTCGAGCAGGGGCGAAATGCCCAGCGCGCGGCACCGGCTGCGGATCGCCTCGAGTTTCGGGAGCATGTCCGCCAAAAAGCGCTGCCCGCCGAAACCGGGCTCCACCGTCATCACCAGCACGAGATCGAGCGAATCCAAAAACGGAAAGATCGCCTCCGCGGGCGTTTTGGGTTTCAGGGACATACCGACCTTTGCCCCCGCGGCGCGGATAGTCGCGATCGTTTCCCACGGATCGCTCTCGCTTTCCAGATGGAACGTGAGAAAATCGCTGCCCGCCTCGACGAAGGCCCCGGCATAGAACAGCGGGTCGGAGATCATCAAATGCACGTCGAGCGGCAGGGGGCTCACCGCCTTCAGCGACTTGACGACGGGGATGCCGATCGTGAGGTTCGGAACGAAATGCCCGTCCATCACATCGACGTGGGCCCAATCGGCGCCGCAGCGGGCGATCGCCTCGACTTCCGCCTGCAGGTTGGCAAAATCGCTGGACAGGATCGAGGGGGAAATTCGGATCGGCAAGGGAATGCGCCTCCTATCGGGTAATCGGGACAAACACGCTTTTATTGTAACGGAAAAACGAAAACAGGTCAACCGAAATGCAACATTTCGCATCGTTCTCACAAAAGGCGCGGCGGGCAAGGCGCCCTGTCCGCCGCGCTATCGGAAGCGGCCGCGTGTGCAAAGCGGCTCTTCATGGGGCCGCGGCCCACCGCCCCGCCGCCGACCGCGAAAGCTTCCCTCCATCCTATGCCGGGCGGGAAGGCCTTGCCAAAAAGCGGCGACGCGCGGTGCAAAAACGCACCGCAGACAGGCGCTGCGGTGCGTTCGGATACAGTTTGCGAATCAGCCGACGTCCTCCTGCAGGACGGCTTCGATCTCAAAGGTGCGCTCGGTGCCGACCGTGCCGCGCGTGGAGCGATAGAACGTCAGCGTGACCGTGTCGCCCGGCTTATACTCCGCCAACAAGTTGCCGAGTTGCGTGAACGTCTCGATGCGCTCGCCATTGAAGTGCGTCAGGATGTCGCCGCGCTGCACGTCCTTGGTTGCGAGGTCGCTCTCCGCCTCGATCGACCAGACATAGATGCCGACGGGGATGTTGTTGATCTGTGAAAGCGCCTCGTTGATCGCCTGTCCGGAGAAGCCGATCTTGGCGCGGCCGGTAACGCGGCCGTTTTCGATCAGATCATCGACGATCGGCTTGGCCTCGTTGATCGGGATCGCAAAGCAGATGTTCTCATAATCGTAACTCGCCAGTCTGGCGGAACTGATGCCGACGACCTGCCCGTAGGCGTTGGCGAGCGCGCCGCCCGAGTTGCCGGGGTTGATGGCGGCGTCGGTCTGGATATAGGAGGTGCTGTAACTGTCGGCGTAAATGCTGCGATTGACGCCCGAAACGATGCCCTGTGCGGCGCTGCCCGCGAGTTCCCTTCCTCCCGGGTTGCCGATCACGACCACGCGTTCGCCGACGCGCAGTTCGTCGGAGTTGCCGAACTCGGCCGGCGTGAGGCCTTCGGCATCGATCTTCATCACGGCGAGATCGGTTTTGGTATCGTAGCCGATCACATCCGCAACATAACTGTCGCCGTTGTCGAGTTCGACGCTGACGGCCGTCGCATCCGAGACCATGTGGGCGTTGGTGAGGATATATCCGTCCTCGCTCATGATGATGCCGGAGCCCCAGCCGGAGGGCGAGATGCTGCTCTTCTGCGTGTAGACCAGCACGCCGACGACGGCGGGACGGACGCGCTCGACGATCTCAACGGTCGTCAGTTCGCCGGACGCCTGTTCTTCCGTGGCGGAGGGGCGGTCGATGATCGTGAGCGATTGTTCGGGGGAGGAGGCCCGGGAACCCGGCGCGGACGAGGCCTCTGCAGCGGGTTCGCTCTGCGAGGACTCCGGCTCGAGGGACGACGCCGGTTCCCCGGAAGCGCTGCCGCGTCCGAACAGCGCGGCGCTCTTGTCCTGCAGCAGTGCGGAAACGCCGAAGATCGAAAGGCCGATGATCGCGACGACCAGCAGCACAAGCAGCACGATCCCGATCACGCCGAGCGGGCTGCGGCGCGTGCGCGCGCGATTCGTTTCATAATCCTCATAGCTCCAACGGCGGTCTTCATTGGGTTGATACGACATCTGTCATTCCTCCTGCTCTCGGCGTGTCAGCGGCTCTTATCGCTTTTGCGGAACAGCGCCGGTTTATTCTTTTGTATGAACTGCGGCAGCGTAAAGGAAAACTCCGTATATTCGCCTTGTTCGCTGTTGACGTTGACTTCTCCGCCGTGCAGGTGCACCAGCGAGCGCACAATGTGCAGCCCGAGCCCGACCCCGGTCTTATCCATGCTGCGGGAGCGGTCGCTCTTATAGAAGCGGTCGAAAAGGCGGTTGAGTTCCTCGCGGGGGATGCCCGGGCCCGTATTGCGGATCGTGGTTTCCACCATGCGGTTGTCGACGCGGTAGGTGACGGAGATCGCGCCGTTTTCGGGGGTGAATTTCACCGCGTTCTCGATCAAGTTGTAGACGATCTGCGAAACGAGGTCCTCGTCGCCCTCCACGTAGAGGTGTTCGGTATCGAGCCCCTCGATCTCGATGTGCTTTTCCTCGATGCGCCGCTCGAAGCCGATCACCGTGCGGCACACGATCTCGCTGAGATCGACCTGCTGCAGGACGATCTTCATCTCGCCTGCCTCGATGCGGGAGATGTTGAGCATCGAGACAACGAGGCGCGACAGGCGCTTGACCTCCTCGGAAACGATCGCCAGATAGTGGTGCGACTGCTCGGAGGGGATCGTGCCGTCGAGGATGCCGTCGATGAAGCCGGCGATCGTCGTCATCGGCGTTTTGAGTTCGTGCGAAACGTTGGCGACAAAGGCGCGGCCGCTCATCTCCTGCACGGCGAGGCTCTCCGCCATTTTGTTGAAGGAGCGCGCCAGTTCGACGACCTCCTCCTCCCCCTCCTCCGGGACGCGCACGGTGAAATCGCCCCGCGCGAACGCGTTTGCGGCCGAGGCCATCGCCCGCAGCGGGCGCACCATCGCCTCCGTGGAGTAGTAGAGGATCCAGAAGCAGACGAGCACCGAGAGGCACGCGCCGATCAGGAAGATCTTGAAGAGCCCCTGCATATATTTGCCGTATTCGGCCGTCGGCGACAGGATATACACGGCGCCGACCGGCTGCCCTTCCGACAGAACCGGCACGCCCACCGTGAACATCGCCTTGCGGTACAGGCTGCCGAAACGGCCGAGGCGGCGGTAGATCCCGTCCTCCGCGACCTTTTCCAGCGCAGAGGACGGCACGCCCGTGCCGACAAGATCGCCGCGGTATTCGCTGGCGTCGTCCTCGCCGTTGAAAGAGACGGCATACACGATCGTCCCGTTTGCGTCGGTGAGCAGGATATCCGCTTCCGAAACCGAGGACATGATCTCAAAACTGCGGGAGATCGCCTCCGCCTCGATGTAACGGCGGCCGTTGCGCTCGTAGTTTTCCGAGACGAACTGCGCCGTCTGCTGCGCGCGCAACTGGATCGAAGAGAGCCGCTCGCGCGAAAAGTAGTTGGCCGAGAGCGCGGCCAGCAACACCTCGAGCAGGGCGATGCTCGCCAGCGTGATGGAGGCGCACAGCGTGAAATAGCGGGCAAAAAGGCTCTTCTGCAAGCCGGCTCACCTCCCGGGTCTCAAGGTGCCGCGCGTTTTCAATCCTGCGTCTCAAACTTGTAACCGACGCCCCAAACCGTCTTAAGGCGCCATTGGTCGGACACGCCCTCGAGTTTTTCGCGCAGGCGCTTGATATGTACGTCGACCGTTCTCGAATCGCCGTAGTATTCAAACCCCCACACCTCGTCGAGCAGTTGATCGCGCGTGAACACGCGGTTGGGGTTGCTCGCCAGATGGAACAGCAATTCCAGTTCTTTCGGCGGGGTGTCGACCTGCTTGCCGTCCACGCGCAGTTCGTAGCGCGTCATGTTGACGGTGAGTTTGTCGTAGTTGACCTCGCGCACGGCGTTTTCCGCGCCGCCCGAGGCGTTCATGCGGCGCAGCACCGCCTTGATGCGCGCCACGATCTCCTTTGCGTCGAAGGGCTTGACCACGTAGTCGTCGGCGCCGAGTTCGAGTCCGAGCACCTTGTCGAACGTCTCGCCCTTCGCCGTGATCATGATGATCGGCACGTTGGATTTCTTGCGGATCTCGCGGCAGACCTGCCAGCCGTCGAGCCCCGGCATCATAATATCAAGCAGGATGAGTTCCGGCGATTCGGCCGCAAACTTGGCGACGGCCTCGTTCCCGTCATGCGCGATCACGACGGAAAACTGCTCCTTTTCCAGATACAGGCGCAGCAGTTCGCAGATATTCTGGTCGTCGTCCGCGACCATGATCTTTGTCATCGGCATCGTTCGCATCCCCTTTCGTCTTTTGCGCTACTCGTATTATACAACATTCGCGCGCGGAATGATGAAGAATTTTTTAATCTTTTTCGCGTGTTTTTTCCAAAAGCCGCCCGAACGTGTCAAACGGGTGAAAATGCGATGAAAAACCGCAAAAGCAAAAGCGCCCGCCGCAGGCGGACGCCCGAAAAGATCCCTCACTGCGCGTCGGCGCCGCAGATCCCGATCAGCGCCTCCGCCAGATCGGCGGCGCGCCCGAATTCGGCGAGATCGAGCCGCTCCGCGTTCGTATGGTTTTGCGTATAACCCACGCCGAGGCCAATGCAGGCGATCCCCCGCTCGTTGAGGACGTTCGCATCCATCCCGCCGCCGCCGATCTGTGGGCGCAGGGGCACGCCGACGATCTCGCACGCCCTTCTTGCGGCGCGAAACACAGCGCTCTCTTCCGATACGGAGAACGCCTCCATCAAGCGCTTTGCGGCGGTCTGCGCCCGCACGCCGAACGCCCCGGCCGCTTCGCGGCAGACGGCCTCGAAGCGCTCCGCATAGGCCTGCAGCGTTTCGCCGTCGTGGCTGCGGGCCTCGCCGCGCAAAACGGCATAGTCGCAGACGACGTTAAGGGCTTTCGTCCCCGTTTCGATCACGGGGAAGTTGGCGGTGGTGCGCTCGTCGAGGCGGCCCGTCGGCAGGCGGGAAAGCGCCGCGGCAAGGGCCTTGGCCGCATCGGCGCCCTGTTCCGGCGAAACCCCTGCATGCGCCGCGCGCCCGAAAAACTCGGCCGTCAGTTCGGCGCAGGTCGGCGCGGCGACGATCGCGCGTCCCGCAGGCCCCGAGGAATCCATCACAAACCCAACGCGCGAACGCACTGCGGAGAGATCCGCGGCCTTTGCGCCGAGCAGGCCGATTTCCTCGGCCACGGTGAACAGCACCTCGATGCGCGGCAGGGGCCCGCCCGATGCGATCGCCGCGCGCACGCCGCCGAGAATGGCGCAAACGCCTGCCAGATCGTCCGCCGCGAGGATCGTCGTGCCGTCCGAATACAGGAACCCGTCGCGCACGGCGGTGCGGATGCCGCGGCCGTTCGGGACGCGGTCCATGTGGGCGGCGAAGAGCAGGGATCCCTCCCGCTCGCCTTCGCGGACGCCAAGCAGATTGCCGCAATTCCCGCCGAAGGTCTCCCCGGCCCGGTCCTCGGTCACGGCAAAGCCGAGTTCCTCCAGTTTGGGTTTCAGTTTCTCCGCCACGGCGCGCTCGTCGCCCGAGGCGGCGTCCGTCTCGGCCAGTTCCTTCAGTTCGCAAAGCATCCGTTCTCTGTCCATGGCCTTCTCCTTTTGTTCTCCGTTATTTCGCGCCGTGCTCTCGCTTCCACGCCTTGATCTGCTCGAGGCGGTCCTTGAACCGGCCCTCCAGCCCCTGCGAGGTCGGGCGGTAGTACTCCCTGCCCAGCAGCGAATCGGGCAGGCAGCGCATATCGGTCAGTTTCTCCTCGGTATCGTGGGCGTACTGGTAGCCGGCGCCGTAGCCCACATCGCGCATCAGGCGCGTCACGGCGTTGCGGATGTGCAGCGGCACGGGCTCGGAAAGTTGCGTGAGCGCGTCGCGCTTCGCCGCCTCGTAGGCGAGATAGAGCGCGTTCGATTTTGGCGCGAGCGAAAGGTACACCACCGCCTGCGTGAGGTGGACGCTGCACTCGGGCATGCCGATCAGATGGCAGGCCTGGTAGGCGGCGACGGCCAGTTCAAGCGCGCGGGGGTCGGCGAGACCGACGTCCTCGCTCGCAAAGCGCGTGATACGCCGCGCTACGTAGAGCGGGTCCTCCCCCGCCTCAAGCATGCGCGCCAGCCAATAGACGGCGGCGTCGGGGTCCGAGTTGCGCATGGATTTATGCAGCGCGGAGATCAGGTTGTAATGTTCTTCGCCGCTCTTATCATACAACAGGGACTTGCGCGAGGTGCACTGTTCCACCGTCTCGCGCGTCACGGTCGTCACGCCGTTTTTCAGATCACCGTTGAGCACTGCCATCTCCAGCGTGGAGAGCGCGGTGCGCGCGTCGCCGTTCGCAAACGCCGCGATCAGGCGCAGCACGTCCTCCCCCATCTCGATCCGCTGCCCGCCGAAACCCTCGGGGCTCTTCAGCGCGCGGCGCAGCAGTTCGGCGATCTCCTCCTCGGTGAGGGCCTTAAGCACGAATACCTTGCACCGCGAGAGCAGCGCCCCGTTCACCTCGAAGGAGGGGTTTTCGGTCGTGGCGCCGATCAGGATGATGCTCCCTTTTTCCACAAAGGGAAGAAAGGCGTCCTGCTGGGCCTTGTTGAAGCGGTGGATCTCGTCGACGAACACGATCGTCTTCTCGCCGAAGCGGCGGTTCTCTTCCGCCTGTTGCATCACGGAACGGATCTCTTTGATGCCGCTCGTCACAGCGGAAAAGTTGATGAAACTCGCGCGGGTGTGGTTGGCGATCACGTTGGCGAGGGTCGTCTTGCCCACGCCGGGCGGCCCCCAGAAGATCATGGAGGAAACCGCGTCCTGCTCGATGATGCGGCGCAGCACCTTCCCCTCGCCCAGCAGATGCTGCTGGCCGACAATCCCGTCGATGTCCTGCGGGCGCAGGCGCGCCGCGAGCGGCTGCATGGCGCCGCGGCCCAAAAGGCTTGTCTGTTCCTGCATCGGCGTCGTCCTCCTTTGCTTCGGTTTCGGCGTACTGGTTTCATTATATTCCGCGCGCAGAAAATAGCAAGCGCCCCCACGGTTTTCCGTGAAAACTCCGTCTTTTTTTCGTGCGGCGGTTGCGCCCTCCGCGAGATCGTGCTATATTGAATCAGGAAACTGTACGCATTCGTTTTTTTTCGCAAAACGGAACGGTTTTTTCGTTTTGACGCTACATTCGGCACGGGGGATCTCCGCGCCGCTTTCGGGAGGAATGAAGATGGGTCAGTGGGTCCGTTATGAAAAGCAAAACGGCGTGGGGATCGTCACGATCGACCGCCCCGAGGCGCTCAACGCCTTGAATTCCGCCGTGATCGGCGAACTGGAACAGACGGTCGGCGAGGCAGAGGCAGACGGCGAACTGCGCGCGCTGATCTTCACGGGCGCGGGGCGCAGTTTCGTCGCCGGTGCGGATATCGCCGAACAGGCGCCGCTCGACCCAGCGGGCGGCCGCAGGTGGGGGCAGCGCGGCAGCGCGCTGCTGCGCCGCATCGAAAAACTGGAAATCCCCACGATCGCCGCGGTCAACGGCTTCGCGCTCGGCGGCGGCTGCGAACTGGCCATGGCCTGCGACATCATCCTGGCCTCCGAAAAGGCAAAATTCGGGCAGCCCGAGGTGGGGCTCGGCATCGTCCCGGGCTTTTCTGGCACGCAGCGCCTCCCCCGCCGCGTGGGCGCCGCCAAAGCCAAGGAACTGATCTTCTCCGGCCGGATGATCGACGCGCGGGAAGCCGAGCGGATCGGCCTCGCCAACGCGGTGTATCCGCCCGAGCGGCTGATGGAGGCCGCGCTCGAACTGGCGCGCTCTTTCCTCGCCAACGCGCCCATCGCCGTGCGCTATGCGAAGGCCTGCATCGACCGCGGCCTGCAGACGGATCTCGACAGCGGCGTCGCCCTGGAGAACGAACTGTTCGCCCTATGCTTCGCTACCGAGGACCAGAAAGAGGCTATGCAGGCGTTTTTGGAAAAGCGCGAAAAGCGCTTTCAAAACCGATAAAGGAAATGCACCGCGTCCGCCGGGGCGCGGATCAAGGAATAAAGGAAAAGGAGTGTCGACATGGATTTCAACTTGAGCCGTGAGCATCTGCTCATCCGAAAGATGATGGCCCAGTTCACGGAGAACGAGGTCAAACCCATCGCCGCGGAGACGGACCGCACCCACGAATATCCCCGCGAAACGATGGAAAAGTTGTTTGACCTGGGCGTGCTGGGCATCAACGTCCCCAGGGAATACGGCGGCGCGGGCGCCGACGCGCTGGCAAACGCCATCTGCATCGAGGAACTGAGCAAGCAATGCGCTTCGACCGGCGATATTGTTGCCGCGTACGCGCTGTGCGCCGACCCCATCGCAGCCTACGGCACCGAAGAGCAAAAGCGGAAATACCTTCCCATGCTGACCACCGGGCATAAAATGGGCGCCTTTGCCCTGACGGAGCCCAATGCCGGTTCCGACGCTTCCAAGGGGCAGACGGAGGCGAAACTCGAGGGCGACCACTACGTGCTCAACGGCTCCAAGATCTTCATCACCAACGGCTATGTGGCGGAGGTGTTCGTCGTATTCGCCATGACCGACAAGAGCAAGGGGACCAAGGGCATCTCCGCTTTCATCGTGGAGAACACCTTCCCCGGCTTCTCTGTGGGCAAGCACGAGGAAAAGATGGGCCTGCACGGCTCCCCCACGGCGGAGATCGTGTTCCAGGACTGCATCGTGCCCAAGGAAAACCTGCTGGGGCAGGAGGGCAAGGGCTTCCGCATCGCCATGGCCACGTTGGACGGCGGGCGCATCGGCATCGCCGCGCAGGCGCTCGGCATCGCCGAAGGCGCCCTGCAGGAGGCGATCCAATACACCAAGAGCCGCATCCAGTTCGGAAAACCCATCTCCAAGTTCCAGAATACCCAGTTCACACTGGCCGATATGGAGTTGGGCTGCGAAGCGGGCCGACTGCTGACGTATCAGGCCGCCGTCCTCAAATCGCAGGGCCGCCCGTTCACCAAGGAAGCCGCCATGGCCAAACTCTTCTGCTCGGAACATGCCATGAAGACCACGACGAAGGCGTTGCAGCTGTTCGGCGGCTACGGCTACACCAACGATTATCCCATCGAGCGCATGATGCGCGACGCGAAGATCACCGAGATCTACGAGGGCACCAGCGAGATCCAGCGCGTCGTGATCTCCGCCAACATGGGCCTGTAAGGAGGAGCGGCTATGAAACTTTTTGTTACGGTAAAACAGGTCCCCGACACCTCCGGCAAGGTGTCCGTCAAGCCCGACGGCACGCTGGACCGCGCCTCGATGCAGACCGTCATCAACCCCGACGATCTCAATGCCGTCGAAGCCGCCCTGCAACTCAAGGACGCCTGCGGCTGCAAGGTCGTCGCGTTCACCATGGGCCCGCCGCCCGCCGAGGGCATGCTGCGCGAACTGATGGCGATGGGCGTGGACGAGGGCGTCCTCATCACCGCCCGGGAATTCGGCGGTTCCGACACTTACGCCACGAGCCAGATCCTCGCCGCCGCCATCGACACCTACGGGCTGGAGGCCGACGACATCGTCTTTTCGGGCCGCCAGGCCATCGACGGCGATACCGCGCAGGTCGGGCCGCAGATCGCGGAAAAACTGCACCTGCCGCAGGTCTCCTATGTGGGGGCCATAGAGAAAAACGGCGATGCGCTGACGGTGCGCCGCCTGCTGGAGGACGGGTATATGACCGTCAAGGTCCGCACCCCCTGCCTGCTGACCTGCGTGAAGGAACTCAACACGCCGCGCTACATGAATATCCGCGAGATCCTGTGCGCCTACGAAAAGCCCCTGACGGTGTACGACTACGACGCGCTGAAAGATCACCCGCTGATCGACGCCGAAACCATTGGCCTCAAAGGCTCCCCCACCAACATCTATAAATCCTTCACGCCTCCGCCGAAGGGCGCGGGCAGGATCCTGGAGGGCTCCGACCGGAGCACTACCGACGAGTTGGCGGGTATCCTGGCCGCCAAGCATCTGATTTGAGGGAGGAGCGCGAACCATGTCTGCGAATTATAACAGCACCGATCTCGGCGCGTTTCACAATGTCTGGGTCTTCTGCGAACAGCGTGGCGGCGTCATGACGTCCACCACCTTCGAATTGATCTCCGAGGGGCGCAGGCTCGCCGATGAACTGGGCGTCGAACTGTGCGGCGTCCTGCCGGGCGACGGCGTGGACGGCCTCGCAAAGGAACTCGGCGGCTACGGCGCCGACAAAGTCTACGTCTGCAACAGCCCCCTGCTCCGGTACTACACCACCGACGGCTACGCCAAAGTCCTCTGCGACCTGGTCGAGGCGTACAAGCCCGAGATCCTGCTCTTCGGCGCCTCGAACATCGGCCGCGATCTGGCCCCCCGCTGCGCCGCCCGCCTGCACACCGGCCTGTGCGCCGACTGCACCCATCTGGATGTGGATCTCGACGGCTACGCGGAATTTCTGCGCAAGGAATTCCGCCTGGATACGGACGGGATGAGTTTCACCTCCAACCTGTTCGATGCGAGCGCCAACCTGAAGATGACACGTCCTGCATTCGGCGGCCACCTGATGGCGACGATCGTCTGCCCGCGCTTCCGGCCCGCTATGGCCACCGTGCGCCCCGGCGTGATGAAAAAGCGCACGTACGACGCCGGCAAAGCCGCATCCGTGGAGGTGGTTCATCCCGCCTTCTCGCTGGCCGCGCAGGACATCCAGACCGAGGTCCTGGAGGTCGTCAAGGCCGCTGGGAAACTGGTCGATCTGATCGGCGCGGACGTCATCGTGTCCGTCGGCCGCGGCATCAGCAAGGATGTCGAGGGCGGCCTCAAACTGGCCGGGGAACTGGCCGAGGAATTGGGCGGCGTCGTCGGCGCAAGCCGTGCCTGCGTCGATGCGGGCTGGATCGGCGCGGACCACCAGGTCGGCCAGACCGGCAAGACCGTCCGCCCCAAAGTCTATGTGGCGCTGGGCATCTCCGGCGCCATCCAGCACCGCGCCGGCATGCAGGATTCCGAGTGCATCGTCGCCGTCAACAAAAACGAGACCGCGCCGATCTTCGAAGCGGCGGATTACGGAATCGTGGGCGACCTGTTCCACATCGTCCCGCTGATGATCGAATCCATCCGCGCCGCCAAGGCCGCGAAATAACGCTCGTGCAAAACAAACGCAGCAGCGCCGCCAGTCCGTTCCGGCGGCGCTGCTTTTCTGCGCCGCGGCGTCCGCTGAAAGAGGTTGCGCCCGCGCCGGATTTATGCTATCGTAAAAGACGCAAAGCCACGCGCTTCAGCCGCCCCTTCAAAGGGGACAAGGAGACGACCGCCATATGAAATTAGGGATCGTGGGGCTTCCCAACGTCGGCAAGTCCACGCTGTTCAACGCCATCACCAACGCCGGCGCACAGTCGGCGAATTACCCGTTCTGCACGATCGAGCCGAATGTCGGCGTCGTCGCGGTGCCGGACCGGCGCCTCGACCGCCTCGCCGAGATGTACGAACCTGAAAAGGTCACGCCCGCCGTGATCGAGTTCGTCGATATCGCGGGGCTCGTGCGCGGCGCCTCGCGCGGCGAGGGCCTCGGCAACAAGTTCCTTTCGCACATCCGCGAGGTGGACGCGATCGTGCACGTCGTGCGCTGCTTCGAGAACGGCGAGATCGTCCACGTGGAAGGTTCCGTCGATCCCGCGCGCGACATCGAAACGATCGACCTCGAGCTCGTCCTCGCCGATCTCGAAACGCTCGAGCGCCGCATCGACCGCGCCAAAAAAGCCGCGAAGGGCGACAAGAAATTCCTCGCGGAGGTCGGCCTGCTCGAGCGGCTGCAGGCCTTCATGGCCGACGGAAAGCCCGCCCGCGCATTCGGCCTCACCGAAGAGGAAAGCGCGCTGCTGCGCGACACGCCGCTGCTCTCCGCAAAGCCGGTGATCTACGCCGCAAACCTCGATGAGGCGACCGTCACCGCAGGCGGAGACTACAACGGACACTATCGCACCGTGCGCGCGATCGCCGAGCGCGAGGGGGCGCAGGTGCTGCCGATCTGCGCAAAGATCGAGGAGGAGATCGCCGAACTCGACGCCGGCGACCGCCAGATGTTCCTCGACGAACTGGGGCTGCACGAATCGGGGCTCGACCGCATGATCACCGCCTGCTACGCCCTGCTGGGGCTCATCTCGTTTTTGACCGCCGGCAAGCCGGAGGTGCGCGCCTGGACGATCAAAAAAGGCACCAAAGCCCCGCAGGCCGCGGGCAAGATCCACTCCGATTTCGAGCGCGGCTTCATCCGGGCGGAGATCGTCTCCTACGACGACCTGATCGCCTGCGGTTCGATCGCCGCCGCGAAAGAGAAAGGCCTCTACCGCTCCGAGGGCAAAGACTACGTGTTCCAGGACGGCGATGTGGTGCTCTTCCGCTTCAACGTATAAGTCCGGCACGCTGCAGTTGCGCAAAGAGCGGGCCGCTCCGATCGGAGCGGCCCGCTTTCGTTTTCCCGCCGATTGCGGATCATCCGGTTTTTTCCATGGACTGCACGTAGCGCTTGACCGCCGCAAAGGAGCGGTCGCTGATCGCGTGCTCCATCTTGCAGGCGTCCTCCGCCGCCGTTTCCTCGTCGACGCCGAGGCGCACGAGCAGATCGGTCAGCAGCGTGTGGCGCTCATAGATCTTCTCTCCGATCTCGCGGCCGAGGTCCGTCAGCGTGATCGCGCCGTCCGCATCCACGGTGATATACCCGCCGCTCTTGAGCAGCCCGACCGCGCGGCTCACGCTCGGTTTGGAAAAGCCCATATACTCCGCCACATCGAGCGAGCGGACAAACGGGCTCTTCTGCGACAAGATATGGATCGTCTCCAGATACATCTCTCCCGACTCCTGCAAATGCATCCGAACCGCCTCCTTCGGGTTTGTCATTGCTAACAGCATAGCATATCCATCCTGCAAAATGCAACCCCCCTTTCCGCGCCGCCGCAAAAAAGCCGAAACGGGACGGCAGATTTCACCAAATGTCCGATTGCGTGAGGCCGCATCAAGAGGGACTTGGAAAAAACGCTCAAATCGGAAAAATGCGAAAAAAAGGCAAAAAACTATTGACAAGCCGCCGATTTCCGGCTATGATAAATCAAGGTTAGCGGGCGCTAACCTTGATTTTGGCGCGTGAGTTAGGGATTGCTAATTCCGAGCGCCGCACCGGAGAGGGAGATGCGCATGATACCTCTTGCCCTTGCAGACCCTGGAGAAGAAACCGTGATCCGCCGGATCGGCGGCAATCCCGAGATCAAAAAGCACCTGGAAGATCTGGGGTTCGTTGTCGGCGGGACCGTCACCGTCGTGAACCGGCTCAACGGCAATCTGATCGTCAAAGTCAAGGAATCCCGGATCGCGATCAACGAAGATACCGCCCGCAGGATCATGGTCTGACCGCCGGGACAGACACCGTCGGAGAGGAGGAACTGCTGTATGAAAACGCTCAAGGAAACCGGGATCGGCGAAACCGTCAAGGTAGTCCGCCTGCGCGGAGAGGGCGCCGTCCGCCGCCGCATCATGGACATGGGCATCACGAAAGGCGTATCGGTCTACGTGCGCAAAGTGGCCCCGCTGGGCGATCCGATCGAAGTGACCGTCCGCAATTACGAACTTTCCCTGCGCAAAGCGGATGCGGATATGATCGACGTCGAATAATCTTTCACATTGCGGGGAGGACGCCTCCCCGATCGTTTTCCACATCAGTTAGCATCCGCAAACCGGATGCGCCAGAAAAGGGGTTTTAGCATGGATTTGAGAATCGCCCTTGCGGGTAACCCGAACAGCGGCAAAACGACGCTGTTCAACGCCCTGACCGGCTCCAATCAGTTCGTCGGCAACTGGCCGGGCGTCACGGTTGAGAAAAAAGAGGGCAGACTGCGCCGGCACAACGGCGTGATCGTCACCGACCTGCCCGGCATCTACTCGCTCTCCCCCTACACCCTGGAAGAGGTCGTCGCGCGGAATTACCTGATCGGCGAGCGTCCCGACGCCATTCTGAACATCGTGGACGGCACCAACCTAGAGCGCAACCTCTACCTGACCACCCAGCTCACCGAACTCGGCATCCCCGTGGTGGTCGCGCTCAACATGATGGACCTCGTCAAGAAGAACGGAGACCGCATCGACACGGCGGAACTCTCCCGCCAACTCGGCTGCAAGATCGTGGAGATCTCGGCCCTGCGGGGCGACGGCGTGATGGAAGCCGCCGAGGCCGCCATCGAGGCCGCGCAATCCGCCAAAACGGTGCCGATGCACACTTTTTCCGGCCCGGTGGAACATGCGCTCGCCCACATCGAAGAGGCGGTCGTGCACGATCTTCCCGAGGAGCAGCAGCGCTGGTACGCAATCAAGGTGTTTGAGCGCGACGACAAGGTGCTTTCGTCCCTGAAGATCGAAAAGAGTAAACTCGACCACATCGAGGAGGACATCCGGGCCGCCGAACGGGAACTCGACGACGACGCCGAGTCCATCATCACCAACGAGCGCTACATCTATATCGCCAATCTCATCAAGGCCTGCTACAGGAAGAAAAACGAAGGCAGCATGACGACCTCCGACAAGATCGACCGCATCGTCACGAACCGCTGGCTCGGCCTGCCGATCTTTGCCGTCGTTATGTTCCTTGTCTACTACATCGCGATGGTGACCGTGGGCACTGCGGCGACCGACTGGGCCAACGACGGCCTGTTCGGCGACGGCTACCATCTCTTCGGCAGAGGCACCGCGCAATATGAAGAAGCCGCCGAAACCTACGGCGACAGCGACCAGATCCTCGAGGCGTTCCTTGCGGAATACGGCACCGACGAGATCGCCGAGGCGATCGACCTCGAATCCGAGGACTTTGACCCCGACGCCGCCCGCTCCGCGCTTGCCGAACTCGTCGCGCTCACCCCGGCGGATGCCAGCGTGACCTATGCGGTCGAGGACGAGGAGACCCTCGCCGTCGAGGAATTCCCCGACACCGGCAAGGAGGCGCTCGAAGAGGCCGTTGCCCAATACCTCGACACCTCGTATAAAGAAGATGTGGGCGCGCCCGCGCCCGAAGCCTACGGCACCTGGGTGCCCGGCATTCCCGTTCTGCTCGAGGGCCTCCTCGACAGCATCGGCTGTGCCGACTGGCTCAAGAGCCTGATCCTCGACGGCATCGTGGCCGGCGTCGGCGCGGTGCTCGGCTTCGTGCCGCAGATGCTCGTGCTGTTCCTGCTGCTTGCGATCCTCGAGGGCTGCGGCTACATGGCCCGCATCGCCTTCGTGCTCGATCGCGTGTTCCGCAAGTTCGGCCTCTCCGGCAAATCGTTCATCCCGATGCTCGTGGGCGTCGGCTGCGGCGTGCCCGGTATCATGGCCTCGCGCACGATCGAGAACGAGCGCGACCGCCGCATGACGATCATGACCACCACGTTCATCCCCTGCGGCGCCAAGGTGCCGTTCATCGCGATGGTGGCGGGCGCCATCTTCGGCGGCTCCGCGTGGGTCGCGACCTCCGCCTACTTCGTCGGCATGGCGGCCATCGTGATCTCGGGCATCATGCTCAAGAAGACGAAGATGTTCGCCGGCGACCCTGCGCCGTTCGTCATGGAACTGCCCGCCTATCACATGCCGACCGTCGGCAACGTGCTGCGCTCGACGTGGGAGCGCGGCTGGAGTTTCATCAAGAAAGCCGGAACGATCATCCTGCTCTCCACGATCTTCGTCTGGTTCACGAGTTTCTTCGGCATCGTCGACGGCTCGTTCACGATGCTCGGTGAGGATGAACTCGACCAATCCTTCCTCGCCGCGATCGGCAACGCGATCGCCTGGATCTTCGCCCCGCTCGGCTGGGGCAACTGGCAGGCGGCTGTCGCCTCCTTCACCGGCCTCGTTGCGAAGGAGAATATCGTCGGCACGCTCGGCATCCTCTACGGCGGCGGCGACGGCACCGTGTATCAGAATCTTGCCGCAGCCTTTACCACCGTGACCGGCTACTCCTTCCTTGTCTTCAACCTGCTTTGCGCCCCCTGCTTCGCCGCCATCGGCGCGATCAAGCGCGAGATGAACAGCGCCAAATGGACGTGGTTCGCGGTCGGCTATCAGTGCGGCTTCGCCTATGTGATCGCCCTGATGATCAACCAGTTCGGCAGCCTGTTCACCGGCCGTGTCCACGTGATCGGCCTCATCGCGGCCGTGGCGCTTCTCGCCTGCATGGTCTATATGCTGTTCTTCAAACCCTACCGCGAGGCCACGCAGTTGACAAAGGAAGTCGCCGTCAAGTGACTGTTTCGCACCCCTTGGGCCTTGGAAAGGAGAGATTGTTATGTTCGCCTGGATCACGGTAAATCTCGGCACGATCCTCGTCTGCTTTGTGCTGACGCTGATCGTGGGGGCGATCGTCGCCTCTCTGGTGAAGGACCGCCGGGCCGGAACGTCCTCCTGCAGTTGTGCGGGCGGCTGCGCAGGCTGTCCTTCCAACGGAATGTGCCACCGGCACTGAACGGGCCCCCCGACCCAAATGGGATCCAAGGGCCGGTTTTCGGACGCAGGAGCGCTCGGAGGCCGGCCCTTTTCACGCGGCCGCCCGCGTGAAAAAAATTGTAAAAACCTATTGACAACGGGTTAGATCCATGCTATGATGTATTCAGTTAGCAGATGCTAACTGAAGAGCCCTTCCGGCCGTCCGTCGGGCGCCGGCCCGGGTCCCCTCCCCGGGAATCCTATCACAGAAATCGTGGTGCGGTCACGACCTCCTCCCGCGCCGCGTTTCTGATACAGGTGCCCGTCCCTCCCTCGCTTGGGACGCCCACCTCACCGCTTTTCCCTTTTCTCAACATATCATCCTTCGATTCCCCTATTCGGCGGATGAAAACGACCCCCCGATGCGAAAGCATCGGGGGGTCGTTTTTGCAGGGCGGCTGCATGCCGCCCGCTGCTCCGTTCACTTGGGGGTGTATCCCGGCTTTTTATACAGGAGCGCCTCGTTGGGGACAATGTCCCGATCCCAGACCTGCTCCTTCCAATCCTCCTGCGGCACGTCGCGAATCGCCACGGAAATGGTGGACATCCCCGATCCGAAGATCTCCGAGACATCCTCGGCGATCTTCTGCGCCAGCAGGCTCTTTTGCTCCTCGGTTCTTCCCGGGTAACACTTGACTTCGATATGCGGCATTGTATTTCCTCCTCAATGGTTTTTTTACAGATCTTTGAGTTTTTGGCGGTACAGCCGCGCATACAGCGCGACCGCGATCGCAAGCGCGGCGATTTCCGCGAGCGGGAAGGACCACCAGACGGCCCCGAGCCCGATCCAATGCCCCAGCAGGTACGCCGAAGGCAGCAGTACGATCAACTGACGGCAAAACGACATCACCATGCTGTAGGTGCCCACCCCTACCGCTTGGAACGCGCCCGAAAACACGATCGAAACGGCTGCGGGGAGGAAACTGATGCTGATGATGCGCAGCGCAGGGACGCCCATCGCCAGCATCTCGGGCGAGGCCTTGAAGATGTGGGTGAGGATCACACCCGGCAGCAGTTGGAAGATCAGCGTGCCCGCCGCCATGATCGCGCCCACGATCAGCAGCGCGAGGCGGATGGCGGAGAAAATGCGCTCCCGCCTGCGCGCGCCGAAGTTATAGCCGATGATCGGGACCATGCCGTTGTTGAAACCGAAAACCGGCATGAACACGAAACTCTGCAACTTAAAATAGATGCCGAATACATTGACGGCCGTCTCATTGAAGAAGATCAGGATTTTGTTCATCCCGAAGGTCATCACCGAGCCGATCGCCTGCATCAAAATCGACGGCAGGCCCACGCGGTAGATATCGACGATGATGCGTTTATTGGGGCGGCAGTCGGAGAGGCGCAGCGTCAGCGCATGGTTATATTTGCGATGGAACCAGAACACCGTCGCCGTGCTGCAGACCTGTCCGATCACGGTGGCGATCGCGGCGCCGGCCGTCTCGAGCCGAGGAAAGCCGAGCAGGCCGAAAATCAGGATCGGATCGAGGATGATGTTGACGATCGCGCCGACGAGTTGGGCGAACATCGAATAGGTGCTTTTCCCGGTCATCTGGACAAACCGCTCGCCCATCACGGCCAAAAACAGGCCGAAGGGGAACCCGCAGACGATCGAGAGATAGGCGATCCCCTGCTGCACGAGCGCCTCATCGTCGGTAAAGATGCGGTAAAACGCCCCCGACCCGAGGATGCCGAACAGGGAGAACACCACCGCGCTCAAAACCGCGAGCAGCATGCCGTTGTTGGCGGCGAGATTCGCATCCTCGTAATTCTGTTCGCCGAGGCGGCGGGAAATCAGCGAGTTCGCGCCGATCGCCGTACCGACGCCGACCGCGATCATCAGATTCTGAGCCGGAAAAGCAAGCGAGACGGCCGTGAGCGCCTGTTCGCTCACGCGCAGCACAAAGATGCTGTCCACGATGTTGTACAGCGCCTGCACCAGCATCGAGAGCATAATCGGGGCGGACATCGTCACAAGCAGTTTGGGGATTGGAAGTTCCCCCAGCGGATTATGCATCTGCCCTTGCATCGGCTCACCTCTTTCCCCTGCAAATCTGTTTGACATTTTAACACAAACAAGGTATGGTTGTAAATGGAAGAACGCACAGTTTTTATCCACACCCCCGCCGGGCTGGGGGCATTTCAAAGGAGGACGACACCATGGCAACGCTTCCCGTCATCACGATCAGCCGGCAATACGGCAGCGGAGGCCGGCAGATCGGCCAGGCCATTGCCGAGACGCTCGGCATCCCCTATTATGACAATGAACTGATCGTCCTGGCCGCCCAGGAGAGCGGTTTCGATAAAAAGATGTTTGAGGACGCCGACAAGGCCGCCTATTCCAGCCTGCTGTTCTCGCTTTCGATGTACGGCGGAAGCGGCGGCAATTTTTCGATGCCGCTGCCGGACCGCGTCTATCTGATCCAATCGGACCTGATCCGCAAACTGGCACAGCAGGGCCCCTGTGTGATCGTGGGGCGCTGCGCGGATTACATCCTGCGCAAAGACGCCGCCCGTCTCGCCGTCTTTCTGCGCGCGCCGCAGGAGGATCGCGTGCGCCGCGCCGTGGAGGAATACGGCGACGCCCCCGAAGCGGCCGCCGACAAAGTCGCAAAAACCGATAAAAAACGCAGCGTGTATTACGCGCACTACACCGGCGAGCGCTGGGGCGACGGGGCCAACTACGATCTGCTTCTCAACACCTCCGCCCTCGGGATCGACGGCGCCGTACAACTCGTCTGCGACGCCGCCCGCCTCGCCGCAAAACAGGCCGAAGGCGCGCCGCTTGTATGAAATTAGTGCTTGACTTCCCCCGGCGAATGTGCTATCATGGCAAGGCTGAAACAAGCGATGCGCTGATAGCTCAGTTGGATAGAGTAACTGGCTACGAACCAGTAGGTCGGGGGTTCGAGTCCCTTTCAGCGCACCAAAGAAAAAGGACGCAGATGCGTCCTTTTTTCTTTGGTGCTGCGGCGAGTAATCGAATGCGAAGGGAAACTGCTGCGGTTTCCCTTCACGCATCTTTTTTGCTCGGGAACGGTGTCTTTTCGCTCCGAAAGAAACACATCCCCGTAAACCGTGAAAGGGCGCAACGCGCCATTTCCTTTTTTCTCCGGCTTCGCGATTTTTACGAAAGCCCGAGCGCGCTGCGCATCGTATTCTTCAGCGTCTTCAGTCGGGCCTCGGCCGCATCCGGATTCTCGCCCCTGACGCTGTAGTAGATCTTGATTTTAGGTTCCGTGCCCGAGGGGCGCACCGCGATCCAGGAGCCGTCGGCAAGCGTGTATTTGAGCACGTCGCTCGCCGGCAGCGGGCCGAACGCCTCGTTCATCACGACGCCCCGTTCAAAATCCTGCGCGCGCACGGTATCCGCAAACGGCGAGCCGTTTCGGCGCAGCGCCGCCATCATCGCGGCGATCTGCTCCTGTCCGTCCTTTCCTTTGAGCGTGAACGAATCCTGCGCGTCGAGATAATGGCCGTATTCGGCGTAGAGTTCCTCCATCCGGTCGACGAGCGTCTTGCCCTGCGCCTTATCCTGCGCGGCCATTTCACAGATCAGCAGGGCGGAAACGACGGCGTCCTTGTCGCGGGCGTGCGTCCCCGCGAGATAGCCGTAGGACTCCTCGTAGCCGAACAGGTAGTCGTAGCCCCTCCCGGGATCGCCCTGCGCCTTCGCTGCCTCAAACTGCGTCATTTTCTCGCCGATAAACTTGAAGCCCGTCAGCGTGTCGAACACCGCGGCGCCATGCTTTCTTGCGATCTCGGCGCCGAGTTCACTCGTGACGACCGTTTTAACGAGCGCGGGCTTCGCAGGCATCTTTGTGTTTGCCAGCACATAGTCGGTCAGCAGCGCGCCGACCTGGTTGCCCGTCATCAGGCGGTAATCGCCCGCGTGCTTCACCGCGATGCCGATGCGGTCGCCGTCGGGATCGGTGCCGAGCACAAGATCCGCTCCGCTTTCGCGCGCCTGCGCGATGCCCATCTCGAGGGCCTTCCGGTCCTCCGGGTTCGGGCTCACGACCGTCGGGAAATTGCCGTCGGGCACCGCCTGCGCCGCAACGGGATCGACATGCGAAAAGCCCTCCGCCGCAAGCGCCTGCGTCACGGGGACGAAGCCCGCCCCGTGCAGCGGCGTGTAGACGACGTGCAGCGCCGCCTTTGCGGCCGCATCGCGGCAGCGGCTCTGCGCGCGCACGGCCCGGATGAATTCCTCCGTCAGATCGACCGTCTCGATCCGGGCCGGATCGCCGGAAAAGTCGATCGCGGAAAAATCCGTGATTGCCTCCACCCGGTCGATGACCGCTTCCGCGGGGCCCGGCACCAGTTGGCAGCCGTGTTCGTCATAGACCTTATATCCGTTGTATTCCTTCGGATTGTGGGACGCGGTCACGATCACGCCGCCGACGCAGCCGAGATGCCGCACGGAGAACGAAAGTTGCGGCGTCGGCCTGGCCGCCGGGTGCAGGAATACGCGAAATCCCATGCCGGACAGCACATCCGCCGTCGTTTGGGCAAACTCCGCCGAATGGTTGCGCGTATCGAAACAGACCGCGACGCCGCGGCGCTTCGCCGCCTCGCCGTAGGTATCAAGCAGCCAGCGGCCGAAGCCGGCCGTCGCCCTGCCGACGGTGTATCGGTTCATGCGGTTGGTGCCCGCGCCCATCACGCCGCGCAGGCCGCCCGTGCCGAACTCGAGGTCGCGGTAAAACCGATCCTCGATCTCCTTTGCATCGCGCACGGGATCGAGCGCCTCCAGTTCCGCGCGCGTAGCGGAGTCGAAGGAGTTCTCTGTTTTCCAGCGTTCATATCGCTCCAGATATGCAGCCATACTCATTTCCTTTCCCACTCTGTCGTCCGAACGTGAGGCCTGTTTTCGCCGCCCGTCCCGCCGCGCGGCAGGGCGCTTTGTTTGTCTGTATTATATCCCATCGGACAAAGCAGGTCAACGGTTCCCCTGCGGCGAGCCGTCTTTCGGCCAAAGGTGCGGGATCCTGTGCGGGACAACGAAAAAGCGCATCGGAAAACGGTTTTCCGATGCGCTTTTTATGTAATAGCCTGACACTTTAGAGGCCACAGAAAACCTAAAGCGGAAGAGAAAGATAACCAGTTCTTATACTTCCCATATCTCGTTTTCGTTAAGCAAAAAACCGTATAGTATTCTCTTTTCTGCCTCACTTACATCATCATGATCTATGCGTTTTTTAATATTCGAAACAATTATATCCTTATGAGCAATAAAATGCTTCATGCACTTTTCATGCCGCGCAAAGTTCTCCCACATATAATTTGAAAAATCAACTTGGGCATAATCGAAGTGATCAGGATTTAGTAAGAATTGTAAATGCGGCCTTCCTTCGGCTAACTCCTTTAACGGACTCAAGTCGTCTACTATCCCACTGATATAAAGCAGATAAACACATTCCATTTTTGACTCAACAAGATCAGGAAAAGATTGTACTCCCTTAAGTGAATGACGGTTTGCTTTTAGAATTCCATCAAAAAAGTCAGTCACCGCATTAGGTGTTAAGGAGAGCCAACCAGAAAAAACAAAATCATAAATTGCTTCAGTGGATAACGCTGAAAAATTGTCTATTAAAAATTTTTTGTAGGATTCCTTGGCTTTTTCATCTTCAATGCTTTGATAAAAAAGTCTCAACAAGATGACTTTATGGTGAACATTCTCTGTTTTATCAATAATACTTTGTATATTATTGAAAGTACCCATGCCATTACAGTTAGACAATAATGCTGTAATAAGCCGTCTTAAACTTCCAAATCGCACATTGATAGCATATTCGAAAAAGTCTTTATTACTGATAATGCGCTGTACAGCGTCAAAATGGCAAGACAAATCTAGTGAATGACAGAATTTTGAAAGTGCCTCCAATGCCAGCCTGAAATCAGGACAATGTATGGAGAATAAAGCATGGACAAGATCCTCATCGCCCATTAAAATATCGATTGAAGATTTGATAGTATTCTTGTTATCTTCATCTAAATCCACCAAGTTTAACAGCAGAAGTAGATTAGAAAGAGTAGAAAGAGAAGATTGCCTGAATCCGTATAGCCGTGACCTTGTTATAGCAACAGATATATTTTGAAAACACTCTGTGAGAAACCCAATTTTCTCTCTTTCTATATTTAGTTTTTTAATTTTGTATATCCCTATCAGGGCGTTGAGATCTTTTGTTGAAATGAATTTTGATATTATATCCAAGTCAACATATTCAAGGAGATATTTTTCGTTCCCAAACTCTAAATTTCCGAAATGACTTGGTTTTTCAGCGGCATCGCAATTTGAGCAGATAATCGCCTCAATATATGGTTTAAAAAAATCACTCAAATCCCTAAAGCCTTGATAAAGAATACAGTTGTTAAAATAAAAGAAATATTGCGTCATAGCTAGCCGCTTTATCTCATAGATCTTGGCACATGATGTTCCTCCAAAATGAATTGTATTCTTATCCTGCACATCCTTTTTTAACTTTTCTAATGCGGTCTGCATCGCAAGGCGTTTCTGCGTATTGCCGTTGTAAATATCAAGATAGCCAGAAAAAAGTTCTCGCTCTTTAACAGATGAAATATTTTGAATAAACTGCTTTACTTTATTTGATTCAAACTGTGGAGGAAATACCGTGAGTGCTTGAATTACAGCTGTATTATGGAGATAAGTGACTTTTTGCTCCGCACTCATCGACTGTTCGGGCTTATCATATTCTTCCGCGCCCTTATGGTATCCACTGATAATGCTTCTGTAGAAACACCGCTTATTGTGGTCGAAAGGAATACTTTCATCGTCTATCAAAAGTTTGATTTCATCGTATTTATTTGAAATGTAGAGATTAAAAAGTTTATCTTGAAATAAAATATTCTCGGAGGCTTTTCCAGTAGTGTAACGTTCATTGCAACCAATATCGTGGTACTCTATCGATAGTATACCAGCATTGACAAAAAGTTGTTTTAACTTAGTTGGCTCTTCTCCTTTTGCATTCATAAATGCTGTCAATCTAGTATAATCCGCTTGAGAAAACAGGAGGATGCTCCAATCCCGAACATCATATGACCTTATATGCAGAAGTTTTAAAAGTTGCTCATAACTTACAAAAGTGTGCTGAGACAATAGCTTTACTGCGTTTTCAATAGAAGCAAGGCCCTCCTCTAACGCAGGGTTCGCTATCACACTCAGAAAGCTATATAGTCGCTTTCCTTTTTCACAAAATAAAGTCTCTGGAATTATCTGAATAAGTGGCATGGATTTAATATTAATCACACCGACATTATTCCTGTTAAAGTATGACAACTGCGTAGTGTCGAGTTCATCTTGATCCAGAACAATATACCCAACTTTCTGCTCTTCGTTCAGCGATTCGTTTTGTGAACGCATATAGTTTAACCAGCTAAGAATTAGCTTTATATTGTAGTCATTTAATGAGTACCCTAAAAACAGAACGACATGGTCTGTTAAGAGGGATTTAACAAAGAGTTCAATTAGCACATGTGTCTGTGAATAATCTAGATAGTCTTGCTCTTTTAGGACGAGGCTATCAGGCACGGATATGTCACCATGCATTTTAATTATATATTTGCTCTTTTCTGAATTCAGCAGGTCTCTATCATGAATAATCACTTGGTATTGCTCGCAAAATATGTTTTTTGACGCTTCAAGAAGATGGTCATAATTTGTAGTTATAATATGTGATGGATTAATATCAAAGATTGCAGATGACAAAGGTGCATCTGCTTCCATAGGGGGGATACTGGTTTTCAAAATCTGACTGTATAGCTCTCTGTCCTTATTGAATACATACTGTGGTATTTTCAACAGTTCATCTGTAGAATAATCGTTTTTTAGCAAACAAGATTCCTCACACGTCTTACATTTCCGCTTGCAAGAAATGCATTTTGAGTATCCGATTGCATCAGCCATGTTTTGGATTAGCATGTTCCAATCAGGCATTCCTTCCACATTGCAAGATACGCCTGCACCGACAAAGATAACGAGTTTCCCTTGTTCAGCCTTTTCCCGAAAAAGGCTAATATAATCCAGAAGTTCTTGATTGCTCATTTCGTTCCTCTCTTTAATCGATGTGGCTTTTGCAAACGAATAGTTTTTTGAGGTTTAACAACACTCTGCTTCTAATTATCTTTTGCTTGTACTGTCGCATCTGTCTTTAACATATAACCATTATAGCGCAGGACAAAAACTTTTACAATCCATTGAGATTACTATAAGCCCCACCGGGCAGCGTAATGGGTTTCCTCTGACTAATTTTTTAATTTAGAATAGACTCATCACTTACAAAGGAGACGAGTCTATGTCAGCAAATTACAGTGAGCAATTCAAGCAAACCGTGATCCGGCGTTATGAGAAAGGCGAGGATCTCAAGGAGTTAAGCAAAGAATTCAGTATTGCACTGAGTACGCTGTACCGTTGGCGGATTAAATACTGTTCCATCAAAACGCCGCAAAGAACCTATACACCCAAAGAGTTTGACAGCATGTGTCGTCAGTTGCAAAAACTCCGGCATGAAATAGAGATTGTCCGCCTGTGTGGATACCTTTCTGACATCCCACTTCGGAGACGTCTGGAGAAGCTGGAAAGCATCTATACACAAGACAGTCCCTACAGCGTATATGAACTATGTGAAGCTTTAGAAGTGGATCGAGGCACCTTTTACAATCATATTTTCCGCAGGGCAGATCGAACGAAGTATGAGGAGGAGCAGGCTCGCCTGATGCTGCAGGTCCAGCAAGTTTTTGACGATAACGCACAGCGTTTCGGAGCCGAAAAGATCCGCGCCGTTCTTGCAAACAGCGGTATCCATGTGAGTACAAAACGCATTTCCGGCATCATGCAGGAGCTGGGACTGCGCAGCGTCCGCATAGACTCCAAAAAAGAGTATAAAAAGCGGCAGAAATCTGAAAAGAAAAACCTTTTGAAGCAGGATTTCTCTGCCGAGAGGCCGAACCAGGTCTGGGTCGGTGATTTTACTTATTTCAGGGTAAAAGGTATTTGGATGTACTTCTGTATCATCATTGACCTTTTCTCTCGCAAGATCGTCGGCTGGAGAGTGTCTCGCAATGCCAGCACCAATCTGGTCACGACTGCGTTCCGGAACGCCTATGCGGAAAGGAACAATCCTAAAAATCTTACCTTTCACAGTGACAGAGGCAAGCAGTATGATTCCAACACATTTACCCTGCTCATGCAGAACTGTGGCGTGAAGCACTCGTTCTCTTTTTCCGGGAGACCTCATGACAACGCTGTAGCAGAGGCCTTCTTTGCTTCGTTCAAAAAAGAAGAGGCGTACCGCAGAGAGTACACCTCAGAAGAGAGCTTTCGCAAAAGCGTTGCACAGTATATCGAGTTCTACAATGAAGCACGGCCGCATCAGACTTTAAAATACAAAACAC